>R06__coassemble_12_pt1 | contig 91632 bp, 87 predicted proteins | sample R06__metabat2_high_PE_044 | metagenome-assembled genome bin R06
GCAAAACAAAAGGCAGGTGTCACAAGCTTATAAATAAGGAAATTATTTAAAGATGATGCCGGGGATGAGAACATACTGCCTATTATTGAAAATCCTTCAATAATATTATTCGATCTGAATATAACAAACAAAAGACAAACTGCTAAAAGTGTATAAATCTTAAGAATAACTTTTCCGTATTTTTTATTTTCCAGCTTCTTTACCGGAATAATTCCGATATCTTCAAAGCTTGAAAGTAATCCGTGGCAAACACCCCAGAATAGATATGTGAGATTTGCTCCATGCCATACTCCGGTAAGAATGAAAACTATAAGTCTGTTGAGCATCGCACGTGTTTTGCCTTTTCTGTTTCCTCCAAGCGGTATATATACATATTCTTTAAACCACGATGAAAGGGATATATGCCACTTACGCCAGAATTCTTTTATTGAAAAAGCTCCATAAGGGTAATCAAAGTTTTCTCCGAATGAAAATCCAAAAATACTGCCTATTCCTATAGCCATATCGCTGTAGCCGGAAAAATCAAAATAAATCTGAAGCATATAAGTTATTGCCATAATCCATGCAAGGCGGAAATCTGAAATCCCGTTTGAAGAAAAATGACTCATTATACTATCTGCAGCATGGGCCATTGGCTCTGCAATAAGCATTTTCTTTCCAAAACCCACTATAAAGCGTCTGAATCCGTCAGCGGCTTTATCTACATCGTAGTTTCTATTTAAAAGCGTTGGTTCTATATCATGATATTTGACAATCGGTCCTGCTATCAGTCTTGGAAAAAAAGAGATATATAGCAGCAATTTAAGGAAGTCTTTGGTCCCATATGCGTTGTTCCTGTATGTATCTATAACATAGCTCATTCCCTGGAATGTAAAAAATGATATTCCAAGAGGCAGTGCAATACCGGATATGTTAAGTTCGGTACTGTATTTAAAAATGCACAGTATAAGGATATTTATTATTAATGAAATAACAAGTACGGCACTGCTCTTTTTATTTATTAATAAAATACCGGAAATGTAATTGATAAGAATTGAACCAAGCAAAAGGAATACATATAGCGCATTCCCAAATGCATAGAAAATAAGGCTGGCAACAGCAAGCAGTATGTTTCTAAATTTATTATTATCAATCAGCCTGTATGCAATAAATACAATCGGCAGAAAACAAAACAGAAAAACCGGGGAATTAAAACTCATAGGTAATCCTTACAGAAAGTATTCAGATAATCGTACATCGGCATCATTTTAATATATGCATCCGACAGTACATTTGGAAGTTTTTCCGACATCAAAAGTTCGTCGTAATCACGCTCACATATTACACTTACGTATTTTCGGTTATACCATTCGTTAACAGTCTCACCGTAATCTCCCTTAATTTTCTTATATAAAGGACCTTCTATATGAAAATCTTCGAGTTTTGAAATATCTTCAGCAAGTGCACGAAATCGTGATGTATTAATATCGACACTCTTGCGGAACGCTTCACTTTCGGATGAATTTGCACAGTAAAAGCCCATTCCGTAGCAGTATCCCCTGGTTGACAGTTCAAAAAACATCGACGGTCCGTTATATCCGTTCACCCTGTTTTTTATTGAAAACCAAAGGTGGTCTTTATATGGACCACGACCATAAAGACGCCTTGCGTCTCTGTAAATTCTTGAAATATGTATATCCAGACCTGACAGTGGAAACTCCTGTCTAACCAGCGCAAGAGTATCTGCACCGAGCTCTTTAAAAGGAGTATTGACATTTATTTCAAACTCCTCTTTATGCTCTTTAAACCATGGACGCTCGTTATTGAATTGAAGGTCCCACAGAAATGACTCAGTGCGATCTGTAAAACCTGAAAACATCAGCTTTCTTTTTTAGTTATTGCAATGTTGAGCTCATCGAGCTGTTTCTGTTCAACAGGAGAAGGAGCATTCATCATAACATCGCGAGCATTTTTGTTCATTGGGAATGCAATAACTTCACGTATGGATTCTTCACCGCTTAATAGCATTACCATACGGTCAATTCCCGGTGCGATTCCTGCATGAGGAGGTGCACCGTAGCAGAATGCATTGTACATTGCGGGGAATTTTTTCTTTACATCTTCTTCGCCGAGTCCAACAAGCTCAAATGCCTTTATCATAATCTCGGGGCTGTGATTTCTGACGGCTCCGGATGAAAGTTCTATGCCATTGCATACAAGGTCATATTGGTCAGCAGTAATTGTAAGAGGATCAACTTCTCCGTTTTCAGCCTTCAGAAGAACATCAAGACCGCCAGAAGGCATTGAGAACGGGTTATGACAGAACTCGAGTTCTCCGCTTTCCTCACCTATTTCATACATTGGGAAGTCCACTATCCAGCAGAATTCATATCTTTCCTTATCCATATGATTCGGGCATGCAGCACCGAGCTTATTTCTCATAACTCCTGCTGTCTTAACAGCATCACCCTTATTTCCTGCACATACACCTACGAGTGTATTTGGCTTAAGATTAAGTCTTTCTGTAAGTATTTCTTTTTTATCGGTTAAGAACTTTGCAACTCCGCCTGCGAGTTCTCCGTTTTCATCCATCTTGAACCAGTATGGTTTGAATCCTGACTGGATAAGAGTATCTTCACAGAGCTTATCGATATTCTTTCTTGTAAGTGCACAGTCAGTAACTGCAATTGCCTTTACAACATTACCCTGCGCAAATGCCGGGAAGTCTATACCTGCACAAATTTCGGTAATATCCTGAACCTTGAAATCTATTCTTAAATCCGGTTTGTCTGAGCCATAATTTTCAAGTGCTTCGCGATAAGGTATACGCTTAAAGGGTGCACTTGATGCAACATTATATGTGCCGTACTTTGCAAAAATAGGAGGCAAAACATCTTCAAGTACAGCAAATACATCTTCCTGGGATGCAAATGCCATTTCCATATCAAGCTGATAGAATTCGCCAGGTGATCTGTCCCCTCTTGCATCTTCATCACGGAAGCAAGGTGCGATCTGGAAATATCTGTCAAAACCCGAGGTCATAAGGAGCTGCTTAAACTGCTGCGGAGCCTGTGGAAGAGCATAAAACTCTCCCGGATGTTTTCTGGCAGGAACAAGGTAGTCTCTTGCTCCTTCAGGTGAAGATGCTGTCAGTATAGGTGTTGTAATTTCCAAAAAGCCATGTTCTGTCATAGCCTGGCGGATTGCAGAAACGACATTACATCTTAAGATGATATTTTTCTTTACGGCAGGATTTCTGAGATCAAGATAACGGTATTTAAGTCTTTGTGCCTCATCTGCCTCACGTGAACGGTTTATCTCAAACGGAAGTTCATTGTATATGCATTTGCCGAGCACCTCAATCTTTTCAGGAACTACTTCTATTTCTCCGGTAGCCTGCTTGGGATTAGGATTTTCACGTAAACGGCATGTGCCATTAACTGCAATCGTTGTTTCCTTATTTAATCCTTTAATCTGCTCGATAAGCTTCTCGTTTTCAACAACAACCTGAGTTGTACCGTAGAAGTCTCTGACAACAACAAATGCGAAGTTGCTTCCTACCATACGGACATTTTCCATCCATCCGCAAATTCTTACTTCCTTGCCGGCATCGCAGGCGCGGAGTTCATTGCAATTATGTGTACGATTCTGCATCATTTTTATTTTTCCTCTATAATTGAATTTTTATTTTTTTCATCAATATTTGACTTTATAAGTGCCGCAGCATCATCCGGACTGAGTTTAAGCTGTTCTCCTGAAATCATATTTTTAAGGGAAACTGCATTTTCACCAATCTCATCATCGCCGATAATTACGACAAAGGGAACTTTCAGCTTATCTGCATATGAAAGCTTTGCTTTGAATTTTTTCTGTTCAAGATAAAGCTGTGTTTTGATTCCGGATTTTCTGAGTACAGAAGATACTTTTATACAATATGAAAGATTATCTGACATGGGTATGACCATGGCATCACAAGGTGATGTAATAATATCTTCAGATAAAAGTTTCTGCTCATTTAATACATAAAAAAGTCTTGTAAGGCCTATGGATATTCCCACTCCCGGAAGTTTTTTATCGGTGTAAAACTCTGCAAGATTATCATACCTTCCGCCTGAGCATACAGAACCTATTTCCGGATGATCTGTCATTTCTGTTTCATAAACAGTACCTGTATAATAATCAAGGCCTCTAGCGATAGTTAAATCGACTGCAAAGTTTTCCTCAGGAACGCCAAAATCTTTAAGATATTTTGTAACCGCTATAAGTTCATCTAATCCTTCATCAAAGGTAGCATTCATACCGCGGAAACGCTCAAGAGCCCGTATAACTTCTTCATTGGTACCTTGTATCGACATGAAATCAAGGACTGTTTCTGCTTTACATGGCAGCATCTTAACTTCATCAATGAGCAGAAGTTTAACCTTTTCAGCGCCGATTTTATCCATTTTATCGACACAGCGCATAATTTCGCCTGATTTTTCGCTCATGCCGTTAATTTCATAAAATCCGTTCAGTATTTTGCGGTTATTTACTCTTATTTTAAATCTGCTGATACCAAGTTTTGTAAAAGTATCATAGATAACGGCCGGTATTTCGGCCTCATTCATGATGTTGAGTTTTTCATCACCGATTATATCAATATCCGCCTGATAAAATTCACGGAATCTGCCACGCTGTGAGCGCTCTCCCCTGTATACTTTTCCTATCTGATAACGTCTGAATGGAAATGCAAGGGAAGAATAATTTGCTGCAACATATTTTGCAAGTGGAACTGTCAGGTCAAATCTTAAAGAAAGATCGCTGTCTCCCTTTGAAAATCTGTATATCTGTTTCTCTGTCTCCCCACCGCCTTTTGCAAGAAGAACCTCTGATGACTCAATCACAGGTGTATCAAGAGGTGTAAATCCGTAAGAAGCATAAGTTTCTTTCAAAACCGAAAGCATTTTTTCAAATTTAATCTGGTCCGATGGAAGAAGTTCCATAAATCCGGACAATGTTCTTGGCTGTACCCTCGCCATTATTGTCTCTCCTTAACCATTTGATGGATTGACGATATTTCGCCAATCGAGATCCCCGCGTCTTAATCCCTGAACGAGAACCTCAGCCGTTGCCGCATTTGTTGCAAACGGAATCTGATACTGGTCGCAAAGACGCTCTATTTTATTGATATCATCAAATCCTTTTGGATTTGATGGATCACAGAAGAACAGTACAAGATCTATTTCATTAAAGGATATTCTTGATCCTATCTGCTGTGCGCCACCCTGGTCAGCGTGAAGATACAGTGTTACCGGAAGTCCTGTAGCTTCGGATACCAGTTTTCCCGTAACATGTGTCGCACACAGTTTATGCTCTGCCAAAATTCCACTATATGCGATGCAGAACTGAACCATCAATTCCTTTTTCCTATCATGTGCCATTAGTGCGATATTCATAAATTTATTTGTTCTCCTGTTTCTGAATTATTTAAGTAAAGCCATTTCCGATTCGGATGAATCTGAATATGAGCATATATTTATATAAACGTCCATAATCTGGCGTGCGATGAACTGTACATTAGCTCCAGCGCCTCCTCGTTCAACTACTACAGCTATAGCAATTTGTGGATCTTTATATGGCCCGTAGCAGAGGAAAATTGCATCATTTGCGACATGTTCACCTTTCTGAGCAGTTCCTGTCTTTCCGGCACATGTCCATTTGCATGTTATCCATTCCAGATAGTTTACCTCGTTATATGGTGAGTTAAGAACCATCCACATTCCTTCATGTACTGCGTCCCAGTTCCATGAATCGCTCTCGACCTTTGACATAACAGTTGCTTCTCTTTCAAAAGTCTTTTCCGAGTAATCATAAGTACGTATAGCTTTAAGGATAGATGCGCTGTGTCTTGTTCCATTATTTGCAATTGTCGCACAGTATTCTGCGAGCTGAAGAGGGGTAAAAATACTATCTGACTGACCGATGGCAGCCTGCAGCGTATCACCTATACGCCACTCTGTTCCCTGATAATCAACGTGATTATCTCGGTTTGACATATTACCTGCCGTCTCAACCAGCTCAATTCCCGTATATTCACCAAGTCCGAAATTGTGAGCATATTCTCCTAAAAGGTCAACGCCTAAATCATTTCCGCAAGTATAGAAGAAGTAATTGCATGAGTCTCTAAGTGCGGTCGATACGTTTTCAAGCGGATGTGTATATCCCTGCTGCCAAATCCAGCATTCCGGCGCGTAGCCTTCGGCTGCATACTTGGTGAAAACGCCCTGACACTTGACCTGGTCTTCTGTATTTATTATGCCTTCACTAAGTGACGCCATTGCTGTGCAAGGTTTAAAGGCAGACCCTGGTGCATATGCTCCGAGCAGAGCCCTGTTAAAGAGAGGATTATTCTCCTCTTCCATCAATTCGTCAAATTTTTCTATGACAGTTGAAACATCATATGTTGGCCACGATGCAATTGCAAGAGGTTCACCAGTGTTTACGTCTACAACAACAGCTGCAGCACCGGTAATATCATTTTGCATTTCTTCATCGTAATCGCCGCGGGCCCTGGACTCAGCAATTTCATTCTCTCTTGTCTTCTTTAGTCCGGCGATGCCGTTTGAAAGGATTCTTTCCGTCTGCTCCTGTAAAACAGAATCTATGGTTAGATAAATATTATCTCCAGGCGTTGGATCCGTAGTATATACGGTCGACAAAACTGTACCTGAGGTATTTTTTGTTTCAATAACCTCACCATCTGCCCCGTGAAGCAGTTCTTCAAATGCATACTCAATACCATCTTTACCGACATATGAGTCAGTTGCATATTTTCTAAGAGAATACTTCTCATACTCTTCCTGGTTCATAAGTCCGACATATCCCAAAATATGTGCAGCATATTCTGTTGAATAGTCTCTCATATATGCGCGGCTTACATTTATACCCGTCAGCTTATTTTCCATAATCGTGGAAATAAGTTCCATAGATGCATCTTCTACAAAAACATAATCTGCTGTATTTATTGCATATCTGACGTTTATTGAATATCTGACTCCTGCAATAATTCTCATTTCCTCTGCACTGTATGAGTTATCTATTTCATAACGAGTTCTCATATAGCTCATAAGCTCAACTGCAGTAGGACTTTCCGGCAACTCATCTTCTTTATCCACAAGATAAGCTTCAAGCATCGTACGCTGAATTTCTGTCATGTTTGAGTCATATTCAAACGGAGGCTCAGTTGTAATCGGCAAATCATCCGTGTAATCGTCTCCGTAGCTCTGAACCATCTGGACAAGCTCTAAAATAACCTGATTAGGATCGTCTCTTGCAAAAAGTTTCGTCGTATCGATTTTTATATTATAAACTTCTTTATTGGATACAAGGGTTCTTCCGTATCTGTCGAGAATACTGCCTCTGGCAGCTGTAACGGCCTTTGTTTCCTGTGTAATTTCATTTGAAGAGTTGTAATACTGGGCACCTTCTATAATCATTAGGTTATATAGGAAAAAAATATATACAAGCATAATAACTATAAAAATAATAACCAATGCCAATATTCTTCCGGATTTAACGGTTTTATACATTAACTTATCAATTCTCCTGATTAATCCACCTTGCAGGCGGAAGATATGTAAAGGCTGAAAACGGCAGTGAAATTGCTGTCTGCAGCAAAGCTGTTTTTATAAGTTCAACCGACCAAGCGTCCCCTATAAATGTTGATAACATCTGAACAACCGCTGCTGCAAGCTCTGCGACAAGTGCAAGGCCCATAAATGCAAAGAATCTTCGGTTTATATAAAACTGAGAAAGAAAACCTGCAACAAAAGCAAGCACCGGAAAAAAAACTGTAAATAAAATAACGTTTTCCGCAAATGCCATGTCCGCAAATATTCCAAGAATAAGCCCGAATATTCCTCCGTCAACAGCGCCTTCAAACATTGCAACTCCTACAACAACCGCAGGAAGCCAAAACGGAGACACGCCGAAAATTTTAATACGTGCAAAAAGCATATTTTGAACTATAAGCGATAATACAAGGTACAGAGCATACCTCAGTATTTTCTTTATATAAAATTGTCCAAATAACTCCTTCAATATGTTCCTTCTCTACTCAACAACTTCAAAATCTTTAATTACAAAAACCTGAACAAGTTCATCATATTTGCATCCTGGCTCAACAACTCCGTATTCAAGCTGTCCCCCGGATTCTGTCTTAACGGCTGTAAGCGTACCTATTACAAGACCTTCGGGAAAAGCTCCTCCGGAACCTGATGTAACAACGTAGTCTCCTACGAAGATTTGTGCACCCTCCGCCATATATGTGAGTTTCGCCTCTTTTTTCTTCATGAATGAATACTCACCCACAACCATTCCTGATACCTGTGTATCACCTACGAATGCACCAACAGACATATCTACATCTATTACTGTTGAAACAGTTGCCCATGTAGTTCCAAGTTCCGTTATCTGTCCAACAAGCACCCCGTATTCCGTAATAACAGGATCTCCTACCTCTATTCCCGATGACTCACCTTTAGATATCGTGAACGTAGATGACCAGTTTGAAGAGGACCATAAAACAACTTTTGTCGATTCCATAACATAGTCTGTATGCGATTCTCTAAGTTCGAGAAGTTGTCTGAGTCGCACATTCTCCTCAGTTGCCGCTATACCTTCTCTTGCACTTTCTTGAGCATCTGCAAGCTGAGAACGAAGCGATTCATTTTCCGCCTGCAGCTGGTCATACTCGAAAAGATACCCGTAAATTGTATCAAACCAGTTTACAGCAGAGCTTAAAACCTTTTTTATCGGAGCTTCAACTATACCAGTAATATTCTGTACAAACCCTACTCCTCCGCCTCTTGCCAGCGATCCTATCAATATAAGAAATGCAACTACGGCAACAACAATACCGAGTTTTATTCCGTTTTTCTTGAAATACTCTTTCAAATTATATCAAATCCTTCATTCTTGAGCATGCCGTAAAGAAGATGTACCGGCAGTCCCATAACATTGAAGAAATCTCCTTTTATTTCTCTTACAAAACAGGCACCTTTTCCCTGAGCTGCGTATGCTCCGGCTTTGTCCATAGGCTCACCTGTTAAAATATATGCCTTAATTTCTTCATCGCTTAGTTCATTAAATGCGACCTCTGATAATTCGTATGCTGTTTTTCCGTTTACGCATACCCCCGTGTAAACCTCATGAGTTCTGCCGGAGAGCATTTTTAATATTTTAAACGCATCTTCGTAATCAGAAGGTTTTCCGATTATCTTGCCATCAAGACACACAATTGTATCTGCAGATATTACTATGTCTCCATCAATCCCCTGACTCTTTTTAGCAGCAATTGCCATCACCGTATCCGCAGGGGAAAGATTAGGGTCAACCGTTTCATCGGCATCTGAAACCTTAATTTCAAACTCTATACCAAGCATTGAAAGTATTTCACGTCTTCTCGGAGACCCGGATGCAAGCACGACCTTCATCACTCAACACCTCTATAGTAGAGTCCTCTTGTAAGCACATTAGGCTTATAGTCAGAAAGTCCCATATATCCTCTTGCAACTTCGGCACACTCTCTCGGACTTTCTGTCGTAAATAAAAGTCTCAGCCCCCATAGTCCTGTACCAAATAGATCTTCTTTTTTGTCGGCAAGGTAAAGTTTATGTGCATTATACACGACATTTCTGCATCCGAATTCCTTCATGACCGGAAATACACTTCCCATACGGTCTGACATCTGAGCGGGTGTTGAGCATGAACATCTGCCGGAGTTTTCTTTTATAATACACTGGTTGCTTACCATAAGTGGCAAGCGTCCGTATGCAATCATTTCAACATCAATAGGTTTTGCCATATCCTTAATCTGCGCAATTCTCATCTCAAATGAGGCTGTTGCCGAAATAAGACCGGCTTTTGATAAAACGCCGAGAGAATATGAATTAAATATATTCAGTCCGAAGTCCCCACGAACTTTCATGCCGGCTTTCCTTGCAAAATATATATGACCTAAATTTCCGCAAAGTGCCTCTTCTATTCCCATATTTCTGACATTGGACAGCATTTCTGTAATTGTCTGTACTTCGTCATCTTCAATTATTCTAGGAAGTACAGCTACAACTTTTGTGCCCACTTCACGGAATGGTTTTATAAGCTCAATTTTGTCATTTAATATTTCGAGAGGTACATACAAATACGAAGCTTTCAGAGAGGCCAGTTCCTCTGTCAACTGCTCTGCCGTTTTTATCTGAAAGATAAAGAACGGATCATGTATTGTCTTTACATTCTGAGGCATTTCAGGGATTCTTCCGCTTTTGATAAACGGAGGCATCTTTCCTCTTTCCTCTGTAATTGCAGAAATAAGTTTACGTCTTAATTCATTAACGTCGGATGCAGATGCATAAAGTCCTGGTTCAACTTTCGCCTTGTTTTCAATAACGGTATAAGGGGTTCCTCCCGTTTTAAACATCTGATCACAGATATATTCCTCTGTAAGACCACGGCTTTTGGCTTCTTCAGGCACAACACTTTCCGCAACGGCCTTATGACCTTCATCATCAAATGCTATCGCTCTTAAGGGTTTGTCTTTTTCTACAACGGTATAGAAATGAACGCCTACACGTCTGAGTTCACCGTCACCATACTCTTTTCTGGCCTCAGCAAAAAGTTTTTCGGTTCCGTCCTCAATTTCTGTGCGTATACCGAACATATCTCTTTTGTCACCATCAAAATATCCCTGCGTAAATCCGCTTCTCGAAAAAGTCTGCTCAAGTGTACGCATCTCTTCTTCGGTGGGTTTGCGTTGTTCTTTTAATGCTTTTGAATATATTCCTGTTACAATTGCCGTATACTCCGGTCTCTTCATTCGACCTTCAATTTTTGCGCAGGCAACGCCGGCTTCCTCAATTTCACTGAGTCTTTCTATAAGGCAGTTATCTTTTAATGACATCGGATAATCATTCATTCTTCCGCCCAGGGAGTACTGCATGCGGCACGGCTGTGCGCACATTCCCCGATTTCCGCTGCGTCTGCCTATAAGAGATGACATATAGCACTGTCCGCTATGACAGAAACACAATGCGCCATGCACAAATATTTCTGTTTCTATAGAGCAGTTTTTAGTTATAAACTTAATTTTTTCAAATGACAGTTCTCTTGCAAGCACTATTCTTTTAAGTCCCATCTCTGCCGCAACTTCCGCACCTGTCAAATCGTGCACCGACATCTGTGTGCTTCCGTGAAGAGGCATATCCGGAACCGCTTCCTTCAATACAGATATAAGTCCGATATCCTGAATTATGATGCCGTCTGCACCAAATTTTGCCGCCATACGAGCGCATCTGACTGCATCTTCAATTTCCCTGTCATCTACCAGTGTATTAAGCGTTACATAAACCTTGCATCCTCTTATGTGGCAGTATCTTACAGCTTTTTCAAACTCTTCACCTGTAAAGTTTTTAGCGCCTCTTCTGGCATTATAATTGCCAAATCCAAGATATACCGCATCCGCACCATTCTGTACAGCAGCTATTACACTTTCCGGAGAGCCGGCCGGGGACAATAGTTCAAGCATAAATATTCCCTACTTAATTATAATTAATTATTCACGCTATTATAGCACTTGGGTGCTATTGCTACAAGCCAATTTTAATGATATAATACAAAACCCAAAGGCAAATTTACATGGAGTTTACATTTTGTAATGACCGATTATGAAAAGCTAATACAAGCGCATAACGGAGATATGGCCCTCTATTATATCTGGGTTAAAAGCACTCATTCAGATGATATTAGCATGGCTGCCAAGGATCTTTGCATGACTAAAGATCAGATTTTAAAAGCCGCAGAGCTTTTAAAAACCTATGGTTTTAATATGTCAGAATTCATATCCGATCACAATCGGGAAACTGTAAACCCGCTTCCCTCTGATGACCCTCATGAATATACCTCTCAGGAAATTTCGAGTGCAGCCAAAGATTCGGTTTTTGATGCTGTTATCAAAGAATTTACTGTCATTACCGGCAAAACTCCTTCAAAAGATGATCTTTCAAAGCTTTTAAACATATATCATAATCTGGGGCTCGGCGCAGATTCAATATTTGTGATAATGCATTACTGTGAAGGAGAAAAAGCTCCTCATAAACCTACAGCCAAATATATTGAAACCGTATCTTATATGCTCACTAACAAAGGTATTACTGATTGTGAGCAGATTGAAAACTGGGTCGATCATATTCACTCACTCAAAGGTCCCAAAAATGAGATTAAAGCAATGCTTGGCATTACGAGCAGGCTTACCCCTTCCCTCGATGCATATATCGAAAAATGGGCTGATGGTGGGTACTCAATGTCTGTTATAGAATCAGCATATGAAAAGACACTTAAAAATACCGGAAAGCTGTCCTGGGAATATATGAACAAAGTCCTTGAAAATATGCCGCAGGATACTGAATCAAACGAATGCACAGATTCGCTTCCGCAAACTGTTATAAGGAAGAAATAATGGGATATAACGGAAAAGTACTTGCATCTGCAAGAGAAAAACTTGATAAAATAAAGCAGAACAATCTCGAAGAACAGAAAAGACGCATTTCTGTAGTCTATAAAAAAGTCCCTGAAATTGAGAATATAGACTATGAACTCCGTATGCAGATGCTTGATCTTGCGAAAAAAACAATGTTTGGCAACACATCTGACATTGAGCGAATCAGGACCTTTAACAGAGCACTGCAGGATCGAAGAAAAATTCTTCTTAACGACAACGGTTTTTCAGATGATTATCTCGATGATATCTATTCATGTCCTCTTTGCAAAGACAGCGGTGTATATAAATCCGGAGTATGTACCTGTCTTGACAAGCTCTACCGCAGCGAGCTTACCGCAACCCTTTCAGGTCTTTTAAAAGACAACGGCGAAGACTGTTTTTCCAATTTCCGCTCAAGTCTTTACCCCGAAAAAAACCGCAGACACATGGAAAACATTTTTTCGCTTTGTAAGGAATTTGCTGAGTATTTTCCGAACGTAAATAATCTCATTTTTTCAGGTGAACCCGGGCTTGGAAAAACTTTTCTTTCCGGATGTATAGCACGTGATCTTGCCGAAAAAGGTTACAGTGTCGTATACGATACAGCCTCATCAATACTTGGTGCTTATGAAAGGCGCCAGTTTTCGCGTGATGTTGATTATGCCTCTGCCAACGCAGCGGTAAAAGGTGCTGAAAGCTGTGATCTGATGATTCTTGATGATCTGGGTACAGAATACACATCTCCTGCTGTAATGAGTGCTCTTTATACTCTTATAAACACACGCATAACAAATGAAAAACCTATTATAATAAACACGAATCTTACAATGGATGGAATCAAAAAACGATACAGTTCAGCTATTGCTTCAAGACTTGAAGGATGCTTTACAACTCTTAAGTTTGAAGGAAACGATATACGTAAAATAATGAAACAGGAAGGTTCTTGATATGGCAACAAAACACAAACGCCGCTCCGGTGACAGATATGAGGGAAGACTTTTGCATTCCGTTGCCCCTTTTAACAAGTTCATGCCCTTTATTATGCCTCACAGAGACGACGCACAAAATTTCTACGATGAATCCTTTGAAGTCAGTTCCGTAGATAAAATGCTCAGACGTGAAAGAGTCGAAGGATACAAAGGAATTGGATTTCTTCACTTTATGATAGCAACATATATCCGCTGTATTTCTATGCTTCCCGGTGTCAATCGATTCATAGCAGGCAGACGAATTTATGCACGTAACAACATTGAAATATGCATGGTAGTCAAACGCAGTATTTCTATAGATTCAACAGAAACCACAATTAAAGTACAATTTGATCCTTCAGATACCATTTATGACGTTTACCGCAAAATGAATCAGAAAATTGATGAAATAAAAGCAAGCGACGACGCCAACAACACTGAGGACTTTGCTGAATTTGCCGCAAAGCTTCCGCGATTTTTACTTAAATTTGTAATCTTAATTCTCAGAATTATGGATTATTTCGGAATTATTCCTCCCGCGCTGCTTAATTTAAGCCCGTTTCACGGCTCCATGTTTATAACAGATGTCGGTTCCCTTCGTATAGGGCCTATTTTCCATCATATCTATAATTTCGGAACAATTCCCGTATTTATTTCCTTTGGTGCAAAGCATCACAAATACGAACTCGACAGGCACGGGGAAATGGTTGATAAAAAATATATCGACACAAAGTTTGTACTTGACGAAAGAACCGTAGACGGACATTACTACGCACAGTTTCTTCAGGCAATGCGCTACATCTTTGCACACCCTGAAATTGTAGAAAATCCTCCGTCACGCATAATAGAAGATATAAACTAAAAAGGCTCTCTCCGAGCCTTTTTTATTATAACATTTATGCAAAACTGTACGCAAAAATATGAGGTACTAAAATGGAATATAATAAACAAATATCCCTTATGAATTCAGGTGAAGATATTGAAGGCTTTTATCTTTTAAAAAGTGCTCAGATTAAGTTAACCGCAAGCGGAAAATCCTATCTTAATGCAGTTTTGCAGGATAAAAGTTCTACAATTGATGCAAAAGTATGGGACTATTCAGGTCCTGTTGGTCAGTGTGATGAAGGTAAAGTTGTAAAAATACGCGGCTCTGTGCAGGATTATAAAGGTACTCTTCAGCTTAATATCTCAAAAATCAGACTTGCTAACGACAATGACATTTATGATTTATCCTCTATAATCCCTACAGCTCCGATTGATTCCATAAAAGAGCTGGAGTATGTCCAAGATTTAATATCTACGATTGAAGATGATGATTATAGGATCGTCTGTGAAAAAATGCTTGACCGTCATATAGCATCTTTCGGACGTTTTCCTGCAGGTAAAACAATTCACCACAGTTTTATATCAGGTCTTTTAATGCATACCGCAAACATGCTTAGGATTGCAGATTTCCTTTCAAGCAGAATTTATCCCGATGCTGTTGATCGCTCATTGCTTCTTTCCGGAACTCTTCTTCATGATTTTGCAAAGGAACGGGAATATGCTGTTTCCGAACTTGGAATAATAACTGAAATGACAACCGATGGAATGCTTTTGGGACATCTTGTCATGGGCGCTGAAGAGATAGGCCAGTTAGGAGCAGAACTCAATATTCCCCATAAAAAAATAACACTTTTAAAGCATATGATTCTATCGCATCACGGGACCCCCGAACATGGTGCCGCAGTTATTCCGTGTACTGCTGAAAGTGAACTTCTCGGATATATTGATTTGATTGACTCAAGAATGGAAATCTATGCCGAAACCTTTGAAAAAATGGAAAAAGATTCATTCTCCGACAGACTCTTTGCCCTGGATAATAAAAAAATATATAATCATATATAAGTTATGTAAATTAGATTATGTTAACAGATACATGTTTTTAACGTGTATCTGTTATTTTTTCAGCACCGTTTCAACATTTTTAATCTGTTAACAAATTATTCTTGCAAATGGTTATTATATACTTATAAAACAAAACACATTTGGGAGGACTTTAATTGTGAAAAAAATCTCATTGTTATTGTAACTTTGCTTTGTATGGTTTTTCTATTTTGTTCATGCTCATCACGATCTTCATCTGCTAATCAAACTGACATAATCGGGCAATGGAAAATTGAATCCAAAAGTTTTAATGAGAGTGATTTATATTCTGTATTCGGAAGCTCGCTGAAAAACGAAGGAAATTCGCTTGAATTTCATGAAGATGGAACATTTTCTGTTTATATTGGTGCAGGATATGGTGGAGATGGACAATATTCATACTCAGATAATATCATAGATGCATCTTTTAAAGATTACTGTGAAGGAAATACGCAGACATTTACCGGCAAATTAGTTTCTGAAAACAACACAAGCTATATTGTTTCAACCATTCGAGATGTTGAACTTTATTTTGTTAAACAAAGTAACTGATATTTTCCCTTTAAATTCTTGGTTTTTGTAAAGTTTTTTTGTACGTAAATTTTGTAAAAATAATTTGGTATTTTAAATATTTAAAAATGATGAAAAAGACAGTCTTATGCATATTAATTATATGCTTTCTTATTTTGGGATCTTCTTGTTCAAAAAACGAAGTTATATCCCCCGAAGTTTCTCCAACACCTACTGACGAAATCGTAATTAATACAACATCAAGTATTGCAGGTCAGTGGAAGTTTGACTCGAGAAGTTATGAAGGCAACGACCTTTATTCTATCTTCGGTTCTTCACTACGGGAACAGGGCGAAGCTCTCATGTTGTACGAAGACGGAACCTTCTCAATTTATATCGGTGCAGGCTATGGTGGTGACGGAGTTTATGTATATTCCGGCAATCAGATAAGTGCATCATTCAAAGATTACAGTGAAGGGAACACGGACACTTTCACAGGTGAATTAGTCACAGAAAACGGTATTGAATATATAGTATCTACTGTTCGAAATATAAAGCTATATTGGATTAAGCAAAGCGAAACAATATCTTCACCCGTTCCTATATGTACGCCTATTCCTGTATCTACATCTACGCCCGAAGCATCATACACAAGCACTCCTGAGATAATAAACATAGTTCCCACTGTCAGTATAACTAAAAATCCAACAAGTGAAACGGTAACGGCAGGAGGAAAAGCTACATTTATAGCTAAAGCTGAAAATTATACTAAAATCGTATGGATACTTGTTTCACCTGATGCAAAAACTATTTATTACGATATTAATGATGCTCTTTCAGTATACCCGGATATTAAAATTACCGGTCAGGGCAGTGAAACTTTAGTTATTGAAAACATTCCGAAATCTCTCGACGGTTGGAGAATTCAATGTTATTTTGAAGGTGCAGGGGGACCTGCATATACATCTGGCGCATATCTTAAAGTCACTGAAAAAACAAACGAAGCTTCCAACCTTGCAAAGCAGTTCTCAACCGCAGTTAAAAAATATGCAGACTACTCTAATTGGAGTATGAGCGAAATTGAAAACTTCAGCGAAGATAAAGATTCAAATTGTGAATATTTTCAGCTTACCTTGACTCGCGGAAAAATTAAACTTCTATGTAAATTCAAAACAATTCCCGATGCAAATAATTGCTATCCGTTAAGCATTGATTTATATGAAAGTGATATTTTAAATAAGCATTACGCTTTCGCAGAAGATGATTCGGAAATCTGGAATCATTTTGAAAAAACGATTCTGGATATAAGCGACTACTACGGAAACGGAACTTCCGGTCAGTCAATTCAGTAAAAAAAGATAATCCCGAAAAATTGGGATTATCTTTTTTTATATATTTTAGCTTTGATTCTTTGAAGATAAATGCAATTAACACCTAAAAGCGCCTTATCGTACAAAAGCATGCAAATGACAATAAGTATAATTGATGAAGCATTTATCCAAAAAGATGCTGAGAATGACTCTATAATCTCATCTATTCCGAGTATATTGCACGTAAGATAATACATAAGCAAAACACTCACAGAAAATATAGAAGTCTTAACTGCGGCTCTAATCCATTTAGGATTAATTTTATCCATTTTCGGCTTTACTATAGGATACCAGCCAAGAAACAGATAGAAAAAAGAGGCTTCTTTATCTGTTCCTATAAGAAGAGATAGGATAGCAGTAACTGCCCATACCGACCATGCCGTACCTTTTTTATAAATATCACTGACAGGTATCAGAAAAAGTGCTGCAATCAGCGGAGAACAGTATGTAAATATTGGAACAATCCCGCCTGTCAGCATAACTGTTGTTCCAAGAGCCGCCATAAGCGCCCCAAAGGCTATAGATTTTGTAGTAAATCTCATTTATAAAAGATGATTTAAGTCAGGATTTTCTCTATATAGAATTAATTCCGTATTTATGGGCCATCTCTCTTGCCCAGGCATACTCCCCTCTTGCCTGAAGTTCCGGAAGAATCTGAAGTACTTTATTAATATTCTTTGCACGGCATGCTGATTCAAACGATTTCTTAAGTTTATCTATTTTTAAATTTCCGTAATTAACACCGCCGTTAACTTCTGACAAATCGTCCATTGAAAGTATTTCCATCAGTTAATTCTCTCATCTCCCCAGAAGAAAAGGGCAACAGTATATGGTCCTGTATGGGCACCAATTGTCGTACCTACCCAGTTAATTTCCACTTTTCCATTAAGATTTGGAAATCTCTGCTCTATCATATCTGCAACGACTTTTGCATCTTCAATACATGCCGACTGAGAAATATAGCACTTTCCTGAGTACTCAAGCCCGTCCTGGGCATGCATCTCCATGCGTTTTACTATTTCTTTTATAACATTTTTCTTTTTACGAATTTTCTCTCTGGGAATAAGGTGACCTTCCCTGTCCATATCCAGCAAAGGACAGATTTCGAGCATTCCACCAAAAACAGCAGCTGTTTTGGATATTCTTCCTCCGCGAACATATGAAGAAAGATCTGTGGAGAAAAACCAGTGATGGAGTTTGAGTTTATTTTCCTCTATCCATTTTGAAAGTTCTTCAGCTTCCATTCCTTCGTCGCGCAAATCGGCAACCTTATCCATCAAAAGGCCATATCCCGATGAAGCCCCGAGCGAATCTATAATGTATATTTTTCTCTCAGGATATTTGTCCAGGAGGATTGACGCTGCATTTCTCGCTGAATTTATGGTGCCTGATAATCCTGAAGAGAGCGTAACATGTACAATATCTTTTCCATCTTCAAGAAATGGTGTCCAAAAGGCCTCATATTCGGAAATATTTACCTGTGATGTACTGACTTCGACAGTTCCTGAACCAACCTGTTTGTAAAATTCTTCAAACGGTACAGACTGTCCTAAATCGTCGCTGTACTCTTTGTTGTCCAGCGAAAAATGGAAAGGAACAAAATTTATGTTGCGATTGTCAAAATGCTCTTTTGTAAGGTCCGCTGTTGATTCACAGCTTATGATATATTCGCTCATTTATTACATCCTTTCAGGAGCTGAAACTCCTATTATAGACAATGCATTTTCAAGTACAATTCTCACACAATCAGCCAGGAAAAGTCTTGCTTCAAGAAGGTTCTTCTCCTCGCCCTTAATTCTGCATACTGTGTAAAATTTATGGAATTTTGTGGCAAGCTCGGTAGTATATGTATTTATATATGATGGATCTAAATCTCTTGAAGAATGGACTATTTCATCAGGAAGTTTTGCAATCTGGCGGATAAGCTCTTTTTCCTCGTCCGTAGATAAAACAGAAAAATCTACACCGTCACATGATGGGATGACATTTCCCTCATTACAAAGATTTGCTATCATTGTGCAAATTCTTGCATGGGCATACTGTACATAATATACAGGATTTTCACTGTCTTGCCGTTTTGCAAGTTCAAGGTCGAACATTACTGCAGACTCAGGTCTTGAATTAAAGAAATAACGGGCAGCATCAACCGGGATATCGTCTAAGAGATTATGAAGAGATATCATCTTTCCGGTACGCTTGCTCATTCTGACTTCTTCTCCATTTTCCATCAGCTTTACAAGCTGCATCAGAACTATGTCAAGCCTGTTTTCCCCGTCAAGTCCGAGTGCATCAAGAGCACCTTTAAGTCTTGCAACATGACCATGATGGTCTGCACCCCATATATTTATGGCCCAATCAAATTCTCTCTTTTCAAGTTTGTTTCTATGATAAGCAATATCTGCTGCAAAATATGTATAGAAACCGTTTGCGCGCTTAAGCACATCGTCTTTCTCGCAATTTTTAACAAGTTCTGTTGTCTTAAGCCATATTGCGCCATCTTTTTCGTATGTATATCCAAGCTCTGTAAGCTTTTCTATTGTTTCAACAACATATCCGCTGTCATGAAGTGATGATTCAAAGAACCATTCATCATAAAAAATACCGTATCTCTCAAGATCTTCGCGCATTTTTGGAATATTATTATCGAGACCGAAGCGTGCCATGACATTATAGCGCTCGCGTACGTCTTTATTTATATATTCATCGCCGAATTCTTCACGAAAGGCCTTTGCAAGCTCTATGATATCTTCACCATGGTATCCGTCATCGGGGAATTCAACCGCATCTTCACCCAAAATAAGCTGTCTGTATCTGGCATCTATTGACTGAGCGAATTTTTCTATTTGATTGCCTGTATCATTGACATAAAATTCGCGCTTTGCATCATATCCTGCACGTGTCAGTACCTCGGCCAATGCATCACCTAATACTCCGCCCCTGGCATTTCCCATATGCATCGGTCCCGTAGGATTTGCGGAAACAAATTCCACCATTACTTTTTTCCCTGCGCCGACATTTGTATTTCCGTATTTTTCTTTATTTTCATCTACTGTCTTTAGGACATCCGCATACCAGTTCTGTGCGAGTCTGAAATTGATAAATCCGGGTCCCGCAACTTCAATTGACGAAAACCATGTACCTTCAAGATCTGCGTTATCGCGAAGTGCTTCTGCAATTACCTTTGGAGACATATGGAAGTTTCTGGCACCTGCCATTGCATGGTTTGCCGCAAAATCTCCGTTAGCAGTATCTTTCGGAATTTCAACCATTCCATTAAGAATTTGGTTTTGGGCAAGAATTCCTTTTTCAGCAGCTTTAAGATAAGCTGCCTGCAGTATTTCATTAATCTGGCATTTCGCCTCAAAAACAGGATTAAGCATTTCGTACCTCTATTGACACTTTATTTCTGGATGCGACCATGTGATTCATATCCATTACGAAGTCTATTTCAACATTTGCTTCATGGTCGTCAAGTTGCTGTTTAATTGTGCTTGTTCTTATGCCAAGCGTTGTTTTCCCAAACGGAGTATTATAAAGGAAAGAACTCTTTTCGCCTTCTTTGAAAATCATTCTGGATGTAACACTTCCGTCTCTGTCTACAACAATCTTGTCCGGCATTATAAAAACCGAAGTTCTTGTTCCTTCCATTCCGGTTAGTTCACTTTCCTCATAAGTAATACAGCCAACGCCGTTATCCATAGTGTATAGTCCGTCTGTTGTAAATTCCATTATGTCTGCATTATCTGTGTCATATCCATGCACGCTCTGCAGATTTATAACTACATCCCGAAGCATTTACTATCCTTTCCGCGATTAAATTGAATCGTTCTATATCCCCGGAAGTATAATATGAGGTGTTACCACCCTCTCCCGGCATACTATTTTTTATATATTCAGCCATTTTTTCTGCAGCGCAGACGGAGGCCTCAATAATGTTAGTGTTTTCACCCATTACCTTTAAAATCGCATCTTTGATTATTCCGTAATGGGTACATCCCAGCACGAGATTATCTGTCCCTTTAATGTCAGATAGCGTTTTTTCAACCGATTTCATAAGAAGCATATCTGAAGAAGATATATGCCCATCTTCAATAAGCGGCACAAATTCAGGGCATGCCAGTTGAACAACATTTCTGCCCTCAAGCCTAAATGAATTTGAGCGCACCGATGCCTCAGTTGCAATAACAGCTGCGCTACCTAAGGTTTTTTCAAGCTTTTCAAGCGAGGAATCAAGTACATTAATAACTTTTATATCACAGTTATCAAGTATATCTCTGCAATTTGCAGACACAGTACCGCATGCAGCAATTATAGCCTTGACCTTGAACGATTTAAGAAATCTCAAGTCGTTTTCTGCTAAAGTTTTCAGCTGCACTTTGCTTTTTGAACCATAAGGACAATTTCCTGTATCCCCAAAATATATTATATTTTCATTAGGCAGCAATTTTCTTAAAGCGCATAACGCCGTAAGCCCGCCAAAGCCCGAATCAAAAATACCTATTGGTCTATTATCCATAACTTAATAATTATATCTTAAAGATCATCAATATTCAAGAATCGGCGCAGAGCCGTCATCCTCCTGCTTTGTTATGGATTTAATGATTGCAGTATAGCTGTAATGCTCATTCACATTTATTTTAACTTCATCCCCGACTTTTGCACCCATAACAGCTTTTCCGAAGGGAGACTCTCTTGAGACTAGTCCGTTCATTGGATCTACTCTTACCGTTGTGACTATCTGCATTACCTGAGTTTCATCATCTTCCGGTATGTAAATTTCAACTTTATCAAATAGCCCGACCTCATCATTTGAAGAATCATCATCTATTATTTTTGCAGTTTTAATCATACCTTCAAGATATCTCTGACGTGACCTGTTATGATTCTGGGCTTGCTTTGCCGCCTTATATTCATAATTTTCTGACAGATCACCAAATGCTCTCGTCCTTTTGACCTCTTCAATAATATCCGGCCACTCCGCCCTTAGCTTTTCAAGCTCTGCTTCCATCTTTTCTATATCTACTTTTGTAAGTTCATCATTCATCGATATTTTTCCCCCTTTTGGCAAGAAAAGCCCGCTTTGAAGCGGGCTTTAATTATGCTGGTGGCCGGAATCGAACCGGCACGCGTTTTACGGCGAGGGATTTTAAGTCCCTTGTGTCTACCTGTTCCACCACACCAGCAAAGCTTGACTAGTTTAACTTAAATTTCATAAAAATGCAATAGTCTAACGATGAATAAGTTGTTAATATTTTACTGAAATATTCATCTTCGGCCACGCGCTGTCATTTTGTACTTATTATTTATCGTTTTAAACGCACAAGCGTTCTTTAAGTTTTGTATTTCTTTTATTAACCGTCACATTATTTATAGCATAACCCATAGCCTTTTTAGTTCCTATAATTACAAGCAGCTTTTTAGCTCTTGTAATTCCGGTATAAATAAGATTTCTCTGTAGCATCACATAATGATTCATCATTACCGGCATAACAACTGCGCTGTATTCAGAACCCTGCGATTTATGAATTGTTGTTGCATATGCATGTACAAGTTCATCAAGTTCAGATATGTCGTAAGTGATTGTTCTATCTTCAAATTTTACTTTCAGTTCCCTTTGCTCGGTATCAACCTCATCTATAATTCCTATATCTCCGTTAAAGACATCCTTATCATAGTTATTTTTAATCTGCATGACTTTGTCGGATTTTCTATATTGAATTCCGGCACGTTTCAGGCATTCTCCTGTCGGATTTAAAGCCTCCTGCAGTTTCATGTTGAGATTTGATGCGCCAACAGAGCCTCTTTGCATAGGTGTAAGAACTTGTATCTGTTCGCTTTTAAGCTTATATGCTTTTGGGAGTCTCGTTTTTACAAGTTCTACAATCTGCTGTGCCGCCATATCCGCATCTGTTTCTTCGATAAAGAAAAAATCGGAATCCTTTTTATTACTGATATCCGGATATTCTCCTCTGTTTATACGATGTGCATTCGTTATTATTCTGCTTGTCTGCGCTTGTCTGAAAATCTTTGTTAGTCTTACCACCGGAAATGCTTCAGACCCTATAATATCCCTTAAAACATTACCAGCACCAACAGATGGCAGCTGATCAATATCTCCCACAAGTATGAGCCGCATATGATTTGGAACGGCTTTCAGAAGAGAATTCATGAGTATAATATCTATCATTGAGCTTTCATCAATTATGAGTGCATCACCCTGCAGAAGATTTTTCTCATTTCGTGAATATCCGTCTTTGGGGTTGTATTCGAGAAGTCTGTGTATAGTCTTGCTCTCTTTCCCCGTTGCTTCGCTCATTCTTTTTGCCGCACGTCCTGTCGGTGCGGCTAGTAATACTTTCATTTCATTTTTGCAGAATATATCTATAATGGCACGTGTAATTGTTGTTTTTCCGACTCCTGGCCCTCCAGTCAACACCATAACCTTGGATTTAAGTGCAGTTTTTATTGCCTCAATCTGTATCTCGTCATAAAGGATACCGGTTGCATCATCCTTTTCTGGTACAGGAGTTCTTTCTGAAAACAACACACTTGGCATTTCATTTTTAAGTGTTTTCAGCTTATTGGCACAACCTATCTCCGCATAGTAAAAAGGTGGCAGATAAATAGCATCATCATCGAGAATTAAATCATAATTCTCAATCATCTTCTCTATTATGCCTTCTGCAATTTCAGCCCTTATTTCGAGAAGCTCCACAGCTTTTTCAATCAGTTGCTCTTTTTTAGCGTAAACATGTCCTTCATCAGAAAGTGCATTAAGCGTATATAGTATCCCGCTTCTGACTCTATCGGCGCATTCATTTTCAAATCCAAGTTTCCCTGCGATAATATCTGCTGTTCTAAAACCTATTCCCCAGATATCATCTGCAAGTTTATAGGGATTTTCCCTTACTACTTTCAGACTGTCATCGCCATAAGTGTTGAATATTTTGGCAGCATATGCAGGACTGACATCATGGTCTTGAAGAAAAAGCATTATATTTTTAATTTCTTTCTGCTTTGCCCAACTCTGACATATCTGTTCGATGCGTTTTAGTCCTATTCCCTCAACTTCTGTAAGTCTTTGAGGTGTATCTTCAATTACAGAAATAGTATCTGTTCCGAATATTGCAACAATCCTTTTTGCCATTTTAGGCCCTACGCCCTTGATAAGTCCTGAGCTGAGATACTTCTCTATTCCGTAAACAGTTGCCGGCAGCGTTTCTTCCCATTTTTCAGCTATAAACTGCTGTCCATATTTTGAATCTATTTTCCAGTCGCCTTCTGCGATGAGAACAGAGCCGACATTTACATCAATCATATTTCCGACTATCGGGACAAGCTCCTTGTACCCTTTTAATCTGGCTTTAAGTACTGTGTACCCATTTTCCGGATTCTGATATGTAATTCTTTCAACAACTCCACGGATTTTAATCATATTTTTAATTCGTCCCTGTTATGTTAAATCATCTTATATATTGTAATTTTATACTGTCCGACACTTCTTGGCAATGTTTTTGGAACTTCACATGCTGATACGCTCCTATCAGCTTTCGTTTTTCTTGTTGTTTTTTCTATTTATTGAATACTTAACTTTTAATTGCTATAATAAATGCATGTTTAAAAATATCAGCCGAAAAAGAATTATAATAACGCTTGCATGCATTCTCTTATTCATTGCCTTATCCATTCTTATAGTAGTATTTACGCCCATTACTATACCATCCGATTCAGATGATATGATATCTTTCTACACAAGAAACAAGCCTAATGTCAAGCTCAGTGTTTCTGTAATAACTCCGGATGAGACAAATATAACCGTATACGGGCACGATGGACGAGTAAAAGAGAAAGATAATACTGTCTATGAACTTGGCGGAGTTACTAAAACCTTCACAGGAGCTCTTACAGCTCGTGCTGTACTCAATGGTGAATTATCTCTTACTACATCAGTAAAAGATGTTCTGCCTGTGCCTATAGCCGTTTATGTGCCTACCATAGGTGATCTCGTCACACAGACCTCCGCCTATGCCGATTTCACACCTGAAAAATTCGGCAAGAAACTCAATCCTTACTCCGGAATGAACGATTTTGATGTTCTTATGGCAATGGGCGAATTTAATCCCACCTATGACGGTCCATACATTTACTCGGATTCAGACTACGGTATATCAATTCTCGGAACCGCTCTCGGTGATTTGTATTCTGAAAGTTTTATTACAGTTTTAAATGATTTTATACATATGGACCTCGGTCTTAGAAATACATATGTAGCCACAGGTTCTGATAAGCCTTCTCATGGATATAAATGGCTGGTTTCTGATGCTTATATCGCATCAAGTGGCCTTACTTCAACAATTGATGATATGACTAACTATCTTAAAATGATACTTAATCAATCAATTGATTATTTCAAGCTTGCTCTGTCCCCACTTAAGGAAATCAACGAAGAAAACGAGGTCGGTTATCTCTGGATAATTTCCAAAAGCAGCGGTGTCGCCGGCTCATATGGACAAACAAGCCATTACTCCTCCGCCATACTTGTAGATATTGATTCAGGGTATGGTGTAGTCGTTCTTTCCAATTATCCCGATGACAGTTACGGATCTGTATATGAAATTGCAAATAAACTTATGAGTGATTTACATGGATAATTTTGAAACTTTGAAAAATGATTGCCTTGCGTGCACTGCATGTGAACTTTGCAAGACAAGGCATAATGTCGTCATAGGTGACGGTAATGAAAAATCCAGAATAATGTTCATTGGAGAAGGCCCAGGTGAAACGGAAGATCTCCAAGGACTGCCTTTTGTAGGGAAAGCAGGACAGCTATTAGATCTCATGCTCGAGTTAATAGGACTTGACAGAACAAAAATTTATATCTGCAATATAGTAAAATGCCGTCCTCCTGCAAACCGTGATCCTTCAAGCGAGGAACGAAGTGCATGTATTTCGCTCCTCAAGCGACAGATAGCTCTTATTAAACCCGAGATAATTGTCTGTCTTGGAAGAATAAGTGCAACAGAGCTGATTGATAAGGACTTTAAAATAACCAAAGACCACGGTCAGTGGTTATATCTTGATGGTATTAAATTCATGGCAACATATCATCCTTCTGCTCTTTTGCGTGACGAATCCAAACGTCCAGAAGCATTTGAAGATTTCCAGAAAATACGTGCGGAAATAAGAAAAATATCATCTTCTACATAACTGGAAATCTTCTAAATACCCTCTATCAATTCAATCATCTTTATTGGAAGAAATATTATTATGGAAAATTTTGCAGAATTATTATCAGATAGACAGGCTATTATTCTGTCGTCAATAATAATTATTATTCTTATTATTGTTAGTGAAATATATTTTAAAAGTAAACGAAACAAAAGACGCTTTGCAATGCGTCAGGTTTCCGATGCTGATAGTACTGAAACCATATATCACAGAGCGAAAACGGACCCCCTTCAAAAAGTCCGTGGGTTTGGTTTTCTGATAATTATCACCTTAGGAATTCTCCTTATCTTGTATGTTAATGGTATAGATGTTACCGCAGGACTTGCAGGAATAGGTCTTGTCAGTACAATTATCGGTCTTGCCATGCAGGATTTCATTAAAGATACCATCATGGGCATTCAAATCACGAGTGAACAGTTCTTTCAGGTAGGAGATGTAATCAGTATAAACGGTATTACAGGTATGGTTATCGCTCTGAACATTAGAAGCACAAAAATTGAAAGCATCGAAAATCACTCTGTCTATACTATACGTAATGGTGAAATTTCAAGTGTTGAAGTTATTTCACAGCTTCTAGACATTATAATCCCCTTCCCATATGATATTTCACATGAGCGTTCTGCGAAAGTTGTAAAAAAAATATGCGGACGTATATGGATGATTGACGGAATAGAAAACTGCTATTATAAAGGAGTTTATGAATTTGGAGCATCATCCGTGAACTACAAAATCAGATGCTTCTGCAAACCTGAACTTCATCCGGATATGAGTATTGTGATACATGGCATCATCCGCGAAGTTTTTGATGAATATGGTGTTGAAATTCCCTTTGACCAGCTTGATGTTCATATAAAATCATAAAGCTTATTTTACCTTGATTTATTTTTCATACATAGCAATACGACCGAACTTTTACAGCTCTAAAAAGCTGAAAAGCTCGGTCGTATTGCTATCTAAACTCAATTACGCGAAGATCAATCCGATTGATTTGTCAGAATATCTTCACCTATTTTATATACATTGCCCGCACCGACAGTAAATATTACATCGCCAGGTCTTGCAATCGCCTTAAGCGTATTTTCAAGTGCGTCGAAGCTTTCATAGAATGTTGCACTTGGAATTTTTGCCGCAATATCCGCCGATGAAATCCCGATAGTATTTTGCTCTCTTGCTGCATAAATTTCTGCTAGCAGCAGCACATCCGGTCTTTTAAGTTGCTGAACAAAATCATCAAAGAGTGCAGCAGTTCTTGAGTATGTATGAGGCTGAAATACAAGTATTGTACGTCTGTAGTTTAGAGTTTCCAATGTATCTAACAGTGCCTTAAGCTCTCCCGGATGATGAGCATAATCATCATAAACATCAGCACCATTAAATTTGCCTTTAAATTCAAATCTTCTTCCTGCACCATTAAATCCTGCAAGGCCATATTTGACAGCATTTGGGCGAATTCCAAGACATATTGATGCAGCAGTTGCGGCTAGCGCATTCTTAACATTGTGCTCTCCCGGAACATGGAGCGTCACATCTGTAAAAAGTCTCCCCTTGTAATAAATATCAAACTCTGTGTTGGTTCCGCTGTAACGTATATTTTTTGCATATACATCAGCATTTTCACCAAGTCCAAATGTAATTACTTTTCTGTTAATTCCGCTGATAGCATCCATCGTGTTTTCATCATCTGCATTTGCAACAATCGTGCCACCGTTTTCGGGTACTTTTGATGCAAAAATTCTGAAAGAACGCTTCAATTCATCAAGATCTTTGAAAAAGTCCAGATGGTCTGCCTCAATATTCAAAATAACAGCAATTGAGGGATAGAAACTGAGAAACGAATTATAATATTCGCATGCTTCCATTATAATTGTGTTTCCGTGACCGATCCTGTGTCCCGCATTAAGAAGTGGAAGTGTGCCGCCTATCATGACAGTCGGGTCTTTTTCAGCCGCCATAAGAATATGCGTACACATAGATGTTGTTGTCGTTTTGCCATGCGTTCCTGAGATGCATAACGCATTTGAGTAATCCTTTGAGATTGCGCCCCATGCCTCAGTTCGCTCAAATATGGGAATCCCCTTTTCATGCGCTGCCACTATCTCCGGGTTATCATCATGGACAGCTGCAGTTCTGACTATAAACTCTACATCGTCTGTCACATTATTTGCGTCATGTCCGATGTATACATCTATTCCTATATTCCGTAAATTTTTAACATTTCGGCTATCAAGAGTATCTGAGCCTGTAATGTTTAGTCCCATATCATAAAGGACTTCTGCCAAAGACGACATAGAAACGCCGCCTATTCCTATAAGATGTCCTTTTCTTCCTGGTGACATGTAGTTTTCGAAGTCTGCCATTGCTCAACACCAACTTTGATGGTAAAATTATGTAAATATTATAGTCTTGGAAAGGCGGCATTGCAAGTTGGAAATATCTGTTCCAAAATATGTGAAAAATGTTCTAAAAAAACTCTCTTCGCATAATTATATTGCTTGCATAGTAGGAGGCTGTGTGCGCGATATTATATTAGGACGTATTCCAAATGACTGGGATATAGCGACCTCTGCTCTTCCACAGCAGGTGCTGGAACTTTTCCCGAATTCTCTTACTATGGGTCTTAAACATGGCACAGTTACTGTTAAAGTGGGAAAAAACTTAGTTGAAGTAACGACATTCCGTACAGACGGTGAATATTCCGATCACAGACATCCTGAAAATGTAAGCTTTGTAGGTGATCTTATAACTGATCTAAGCAGACGCGATTTTACAATAAATGCCATGGCTATTACTTACGATGGTACAATAGTTGACCCTTTTAACGGACGTAAAGACATCGAAGGAAGACTCATAAGAGCTGTCGGTGAACCGAAAAAGAGGTTTGAAGAAGACGCTCTTAGAATGTTTCGAGCCTTTCGTTTTTCATCGCGACTTGATTTTGAAATTGAAAACAAAACATACGATGCAATCATTGAAAATGCTCAACTCGCTACATCACTTTCCGCCGAACGTATACGCGATGAGCTGGAAAAAGTTCTAATTAGCGACCATGTTGAATATATGTTTGAACTTATTTCCTGCGGGCTCTTAGATAAATATCTACTTAAAAGGATGAGCCGTCCGGATGCTCTTTTTGCTCTTTCAAAAACAAAAAAGAAAACTGACATACGATGGGCTGTATTCTGCTATATTTTAATGTGCGATGACTGCATAAAGTCTCCTGTGGAGTTTTTAAAAAACTTAAAACTCGACGGACATACTATTAATAATTGCAGTAACGCATGTGACATTTTAAAAGGAGCACCTCCTGAAGATATCAAAGCATGGAAACATATGCTTTTAAAATACGGCGTCCCCTCTTCAGAATGTGCCGCCTGCTGCATGGATGCAATTTACTTTGACGGTCATGAGCTTTTTCTTAAAGAAATTCTCAAAAGTGGAGATTGCTTTAGTGTAAAACACCTTGATATCAACGGAAATGATCTTGCTTCAATTGGATTAAAAGGCAAAGAAATAGGTCAGATGCTGAATTTCCTTCTGGAATATGTTATTGACTTCCCGCAGAACAACAAAAAAGAAATTCTGATGAGTATCGCCTCATCACAGATAGAGGAATAATGCTTTCATTTAAAAAATTAACTTTATCAGACAAACAACTTGTCGATAATATTACACTTCCAAACAATAACCGCTGTGCTGATTTTGATTTTGGAAACATGCTTTTATGGGATAACCTTTATAACCTGTATGCTTCTGTTTCAGATGAAAGACTTGTGCTTAGGATGGACAAATACAGTCCTCCTGTATTTACATATCCTGTGGGTAATGGAGATTTATCTCATATCATAAATGAATTACATAAATATTGTCTAGAACAAAATTATCCTTTTGTAATGGCAAGCATTACGGACGATGATAAAGAGCACCTGGATTATCTCTTTCCCAGAAAATTCAAGTATGAACTTGATGCGGATAACTCAGACTATATTTACCTAATAGATAAACTCTCCAATTTTTCTGGCAAAGCTCTTCACAGCAAAAAAAATCACTGCAATCACTTTGAAAAAGAATATGATGGCTACAAGGTTGAACCTTTAAATGCTGAAAATATTCCCCTTTGCATTAAAATGCTTGACCAGTGGGAATTGGATAATAAGTCAAGACTTAACTTAACCGGTACATACGAATATTTTGCAATAAAGTATGCATTTAATAACTTTAATACGCTCTCCCTCGAAGGCATTGCTCTTATATATAATGATGATGTACTTGGATTTTCACTTGGCGAAATATGTTCCAAAGACACCTTTGATGTTCACTTTGAAAAAGCTGATATAAATATTAACGGAGCATATACTGTAGTTTGTCGTGAAATGGCAAGACTTGTGCACAAAAATCATCCTGAGCTTATTTACATAAACCGTGAAGAAGATATGGGTCTTGAGCATCTCAGACATTCCAAGCTCAGTTATAAGCCGGAATTCATTTTAAACAAATATATTGCAAGGTGGGTTGATTAATTTGCAAATCAGAGAATACGAAAATAAGGATATTGCAGAGCTGGTCTCTCTATGGCATAAAACCTTCGGAGACAGTGAAGAATTTATACGCAATTTTTACGAAATGCTCCCGAACATGGGCTCGTGTATCGTAGGAATAGAACAGGATAAAATAATAGCAATGGCAAGTGTTATAGCCGGGCAAGAGCTTTTAATAGGTGGAACAATAAAAAAGCCTGAAGTCGGTTACATATATGCAGTTGCCGTAGATGAGAATTATCGCGGTAAAGGATACGGCATCGAAATATCCAAGGCTGCCTATGATCTTGCAATAAAACGTGAGGCAATGATAGTCTCAGTGCTGCCTGCAAGCGACAGCCTTTACGACTTTTATGCTGAAAATCTTGATATGGAAGTTGCTTTATATAGGACTCGGCATGAAATTTCTGCTGAAAATATTGAAATGACCATGAAACTTACATCTACCGAATATTCTATGATGAAAGACGGCATTTTAAATGGCAAAACATATCTTCATTTAAGTCCGTATGCCATGGAATATTTCAAGAAATCTTTAGAAATATCCGGTGGTGGATTATATGCCTCAATGAGCGGTATATGCTCAGCTCAAATTGAAGGCGACACATGCATAATGCATGAAGTAATATCAAATAACCCTGAAGCAACGGCTGCAGCTGTTGCATATACGCTTAACTGCCGTACTGCCGTTTATTATCTTCCATCTGAAAAGGGCGAGAAATATATCATGGCCGATAAAGGTAAAATACCTGCCGATGCAATATATAACATTTCGTACGAATAATATTTAATATTTATGTAACAATTTTCAACTAATTTACATAACATCTTTGATGTACTATAACAATGCAAGCAGAGATATTTATCTTTTTCATTTTGTCCTCAATATATAAAGGGAAGGGAATGACGAAAGGCGTCATTCCCTTTTTTATTTTTATTGGTATTTTCTGTTTTGACTATACAGGAGATGCAATCTCATGACTTTAGAGTTGTGAGTTAGCGTTGCATCTTGCAGGTAACAACCACTGCTGGTATAATAAATCCAGTCAAATAAACGCCATAGCATTACTGTCGGCACTTCTCGTCGTAACCGTACATGCCCTATTAAGGCATACGGCTCTTCAATCAACCTTCAGTATTTTACTTGCCGGTTACATATATTCTTGGGAATTCGTGGTGGTATTTCCACATGCTTTTAGATTACAAGCCACTCCGAAATTCCGTCTCTTGACGATTTACCTGAGGACTAAGTCAATTTTCTAACTTTAAAAAGGAGTTTCAGATTATGAAGCGTAATAAACCTAAATTATTACTTTTTATTATACTGCTTATTGTAATTGCTCTTGCAGTTATTTTAATAGTAAAGAGAACAAGTTCAAAAAACTCATTGAATAATTCCGTACCAGCCGCTGTAAATATTGTTGTCACACCGCAGCCAACAACCGATGCTAATGCGCAAGCTGCAGCTTCTTATGACGGGGAGGTCCCTGATGGTATATATATAGTAGCTGCACCATCAGACGCCGGAACGGATATATCTTCATCTTCCAATACGTCTGATTACTCGGGAATTTATATCGTTGATGCACCTGATGAAAATGCAGGCAGCGGTTCGGGAATTTATATCGTTGATGCGCCAAACGAAAATGGCAGTAGCTCAGGAATTACCATAGTCAACACTCCCTCTGGCAGTGGAAGCGAAAGCTATGGCAAGATAATCGCATCAGGTTCGTTCTCATCATCAACCGGCACCGGAATCAATTCACTTGTTACATATAACGCCACAACAACCGGAAGCAATACTGTCGATGTAACTGTGAGTGTAACTCTTAACCACGGACAGCTTCAGGCAAAAGGTGGAAATGTTCTTTCCGTTACTTGTGCCGGGAATTCCGGTACAATAAATTGCCCATCTATCAACGGATCTGGCAGTACTTTCTTAGGAAGTAAAACATTCACCGTATCTCTTTCATCCGGACAATCAAAAACTATCAATATAAATACATCATGGGCATTCGGCGGTACATACAGCGGTAATTATATTGCCTCTGTAAATGCCGGAGGTTCAGTATATCTCAGCAGATAAACCCTAACGTTAAATCAAACAGCCAACTCTATTACCATATAATAGAGTTGGCTGTATTTTTAGTTTACATAATTCGTTTATTGTGATAATCTATATGCAGTTAATCAGTTATTTTCTTTTAAAGTTAAAGGCATACTTTATTTCATCATAGCAGAATAGAACTACATTTAATATTGCTATTATCGGAAGAAGATTTACCGGAAAACTGCTGACAAATATTTCTATTACAAAAAATGCAAGATCAATCAATGCCAGATACTTCATCTTAATAGGAATAATAAACATATATAGCGCCTGTGCATCAGGAAAAAGCAGAGCAAACGCCAGGAACATTGATAAGAATATATATGAAGCGCTAAGTTCTATAATAATTCTGAAAACAACGAACATTATTATTCCGAAAAGAACAGTAAGCACATACCCACATAAGATAAAGAGCGTAAACCTTGTTGTTCCCCAATACTGCTCAAGAGTATTTCCAATTACATAATAGAAGTATATAGCTATAATTCCAAGTATACTTGTACTAGGTGGAATAAAAACGAAAGATATTATTCTCCATATCTGTCCTGAAAATATAGCGGGTAAATTAAATGCCAGATACGAAATAAAACTTGGTTTTATATATCCGAGTACAAGAAATATGGCATTTGCTATAGCAATATATCGCATCAGTCCCGGAATGCCAAAATCCGGATGCTTTAGAGCAAATTTGGTAATCATTTTTTTCATAGTGAGCATATCATACTATGAAAATTAAAATATTTCTACAATAATTTATTAATTTATGGTATTCTAGAAAAGTATGGAAAATTCAGAAATTAAAAATGAAATAATAGAGGGCAGAAATGCCGTAATTGAAGCTCTTCGTGCAGAGCGAAATATTGATAAAATTTACATCAGCAAAGGCGAAGTAGATAAAACTCTCGGTCATATTGCGTCAAAAGCGCGTGATAAAGGTATTGTTGTTGTAGAATGCGACAGACGAAAACTCGATTTTATGAGCATCACCAAGGCTCATCAAGGCGTTATAGCTCTTTGTGCAGTAAGAGACTATTGCTCTGTTGAAGATATTCTTGCCTCTGCAAACGAGAAAGGAGAAGCCCCCTTTATTGTTATCTGCGATGAAATTTCAGACCCGCACAATCTCGGTGCTATAATCCGTTCTGCAGAATGTGCAGGTGTTCATGGTCTTATAATTCCAAAACGGAGAAGTGCAGGTCTTACTACAATTGTTGATAAAGCGTCTGCAGGTGCTGCAGAGCACTCACTCATTGCACGCGTTCCGAATATAAGTGCCACAATAAAAGAACTAAAAGATCAGGGACTTTGGATTTACGGTACAGCTGCTGATGGTGAAAGCCAACTCTATACAACTGATTTTACCGGTCCTGTTGCTTTGGTAATTGGTTCTGAAGGTGATGGTATGAGCCGTCTCGTTCGCGAAAATTGCGATTTTGTAGTATCTCTTCCTATGAAAGGAGAAATAGGATCTCTTAATGCATCATGTGCTGCAGCAATAACGATGTATGAGGTTCTAAGACAGCGTTTGAAATGAATGAGTTTGAAGAAATTTTCAACTCAATATATGCAGAAGATCATCCGGGACAACCTGTTCCGGATGCTGAACCATATAATCCTTATGAAGCCGCTACTTTAGAAGACGATAATTCCCAGCCCTCTCAAGAAGAAGATGCCTATGATAATTTTCGCTCAAACATTAAAAGCGAGGAAGATTACTTTGCCGCTTATGATTCTCACAGGGCACCGGCTGTAAGACACGAGTGGGATGAATCCTCACCTTATTCAGCGAAAGTTCTTCCGGATATTTCAGAATTATCTCGGGATAATTCTGAAGATTCAGTTGATGATAACATTATTTCGGAACCCAGCAATTTAGATGACGAGTTTGGTTCTGATCTCACAATGTCAGATGATGAGTACGATGATAAATATGATCTTGAAGACATTGATGATGACTTCAGCATAAAATCGTTCGGAGACTTTATTTCGTCTAAAATTGCGGGATTCATCATAAAGATTCGTGGCGGAGTTCCATATGATGCAACGACATCAACCGGTGAAGAAGATTCCGATGAGCTTGGAAAGGAAGTCCCCTTACTTACCGGGTCCAAGTATTACGGGTCTCAAATTTATTCCCTTCGAGTTCGCCTAATGCTCTCACTGGCTTTTGCAGTTATTCTTACCTATATTTCGCTTGGTCTTCCTATGCTCGGTACTATGAATAATGTTGCAATAGCAACATCCACCTGCCTTGCATTGCAGTTTTCCATCATGGTTTTCTGCCTTGATGTATTTACAAATGGAATACTTAATATGTTTCGCGGACGTCTTGGAGCTGACTCACTTGCATGCATATCATGTTTTCTCACAAGTATCGACGGCTTTATGGTGTTAAGTGGAGCTTGTGACGCTCATCTGCCATTTTGTATCATATCCTCGCTTTCGCTTATAGGTGTTCTTTTTTCTTCTTTCCTTACCTGCCGCGGTATAAGAAAAGCATTGCGCGTTCCTGCAATCAGCTCCCGAATATACACTGTAACAGGAGAGACAGGCGTCACAGGAAAAGAAATCACTCTTCTCAAATCCCGCCGCAAACTCGAAGGTTTTGTAAGAAGAATGGAAGAAGAGCCGATAGATGAATACGTCTATCGCAGAATTTCCGTTATATTAATCATTTTATCTGTTGTACTTTCTATTTTTATAGCTTTCATTAAACAGGATTTTTCTAATTTTATATTTATACTTACTATTATATTTTCAGTATCTGTTCCGGCATCTGCACTTATCTGCTATTCTCTTCCCTTTTTCATTGGAACAATGAAAATCTTTTCTCAAGGTGCCGCAATTGCCGGTTGGTCTGGGCTTCTTGATATAGGTCATAGCAAAAACTTAATTGTAACTGACAACGATCTGTTTCCGCCAGACAACGTGGAAATTGAAAATGTAAGAATCTTTGCTGACTATGATTCAAACAAAGTCATATCTTATGCAGCTTCAATAATAATAAAATCAAAAAATGGGTTGCAGGATTCTTTTGAAAATCTGCTAAAAGAAAACGAATGTGAGCTTTCTAGAGTAGATAACTTCGAATGTCTTTCAGGTGGCGGATTCTCTGCTATGATTGAAGGTAAAAATGTCATATGTGGTAATTCAGACCTGATGAAGCTTATGAATATACGCATACCATCGAAGTTAGTAAGCGGTACTTCAGTACTTCTTTCCATAGACGGAATTCTATACGGCATATTCAAAATAAAATACAAGCCCAACTCTAAAGTAAGAAGAGCACTTGTAAGTCTTATGAATTCAAACCGTCATCCGATTTTCGCAATCAGAGATTTTAACGTTACGCCGGAAATGATTCATGATTGTTTTGACGTCGCAACTGATGGTTATGATTTCCCACCATTTACAGACAGATTTCCAATTTCCGAAGCTAAACCCGCCAAAGAGTCTAAAGTTGCCGGTGTAATATGTCGTGAGGGGCTAGGGCCTCTTACAGCACTTGCGGACACCGGAAGGTCTCTGTATGTTGTAGCAAAAACCAATACCATAATATCTGTATTTTCTGCATTTCTTGGCATGATACTTGCAGCATTATTCTTACTTCTCGGAAACTCAGTAACAATATCCCTGATGTTGATATATTCTGTCTTATCATTTCTTCCAATTCTTATACTTGGTTTAATAGGAGTAAGTTCCAATTAACAATATATTTATTCATTGTTTTAAAAAAAGGCTTAACAAAATTGTTAAGCCTTTTTTTAATTGAAAGTCGAAGTTCTCTCATCAAAAAACATTTTTACTTTATCTCTTAAAAGCTCATGTTCTTTCAGATAAGGGTCAGATTTCAGGATCTCATCGGCATCTGTTTGTGCAGCTTTCAAAATTCTTGTATCTGTTCCAAGATCAGCCAGGTGCATCTGAGGAAGCCCGTGCTGTCTGTTTCCAAAAAAGTCACCGGGGCCACGAAGGCGCAGGTCCTCTTCTGCAATTTTAAACCCGTCATTAGTTGTTGTCATAATCTTTAAACGTGATTTCGTTTCTTCATTTGTAGCATCAGATACCAAAATACAATAGCTTTTATTTTTTCCTCTTCCGACTCGTCCCCTAAGCTGATGGAGCTGCGAAAGTCCAAATCTTTCAGCATTTTCAATAATCATAAGTGTTGCATTAGGAACATCGACACCGACTTCTATAACGGTAGTTGAAACAAGTACATCTATTTTTCCTTGGGAAAAATCTTCCATTACCCGCTCTTTATCCGAAGTTTTCATTTTTCCGTGAACACAGCCTACAGATATTCCATTTATAGCCTCAGCAATAGTTCTGCTGTGTGCTTCTGCAGATAAAAGATTTGATTGCTCATCCTCTTCAACTTTCGGACAAACTACAAAAACCTGATGACCTTCCTTTACCTGCTTTAATATAAATGCATTAAGTCTTTCCCTGTATGAAGAATTTACAGCAAATGTATCCACCTTTTCTCTTCCTGGCGGAAGTTCATCCACTATTGATACGTCCAACTCTCCATATATAATAAGTGCAAGTGACCTTGGTATAGGTGTAGCAGACATAACCAAAACATGTGATCCGGCTCCCTTATTAGATAATGCTGTTCTCTGTTCTACTCCGAACCTATGCTGTTCATCTGTAATTACAAGGCCGAGATTCTTATACTGAACATCCTTTGAGATTAAAGCATGTGTTCCTACGATTAAGTCTGTTTCCCCGTTTATAATCTGATTCTTTATTTTGGCTTTATCACTGCTCGTACCTGTAAGAAGAGATATTCTTATACCAAAGGGTGAAAGGAACGTTGTTAATGTCTTATAATGCTGTTCTGCAAGTATTTCTGTCGGGGCCATAAATGCACTCATATACCCATTCATAAATGTAAAATATATAAGAGCTGCTGCAATCAGCGTTTTACCTGAACCAACATCACCCTGTATAAGTCTGCTCATAATGTTTCCGCTTTGCATATCGGTTATTGCATCGGAAATTGCCCTGGATTGTGCACCGGTAATTTCAAACGGCAGTGAGTTTAGAAATATACTCATATCAGTTTCATACATTCTTATGCCGCTGTTATTCGTTCTTTTATTCCGAATTTGCGATAGTGCAAGTGAAAGAACAAGAAGTTCCTCATAAACGATTCTTTTTCTGGCATTTTCAAGGCCTTCAAAGCTCGATGGAAAATGAATGTTTTCATATGTCTTGGTTATCGACATAAATTTATATTTTTTAATAATATCTGAATGTATTATTTCAGGAATATTATCTTTACAATCGATTAGTGCAGATTCCATTGCCTGATATATGGCTTTTTGTGTAAGCCCGGATGTCAGCGGATAAATAGGCAGTATTTTACCCGTTACTGTTCCGCTTTTTTCTTCTTTTTCAAAAACCGGATTTACAAGTGAACGCTTATTACCATCTACCTCCACCTTGCCGTAAAAAACAACTTCATCCCCTTTATTTAAGGCATTCCGTATAAACGGCTGATGGAAAAATACGACGTCTGCTTTACCACTTTCATCAGCAATTGAGAACTTGACTATCTCCAATCCCTTTTTAAGTCGCACAAGTTGCGGTTCTGTGGCAATAATTGCGCTTATACAAACATATTCCCCATTAGAGATCAGACTTATAGGCTTATATTTTGTTCTATCCTCATATCTTCTTGGAAAAAAAGATAAAAGGTCATAGATAGTGAAGACTCCAAGCCTGTTAAAGCACTGTTTTTTCTTCTCACCTATACCTTTTATCTTATCTATACTATCGTATAATTCCATTTTCACTCGACAAAGCTGATTGAATAATTGCTGTTTTTAAGATCAACCTTTTCAATAAGACCGCTCGTACAAGTAATCTCATTTGAATCGGTAATTATTATCATTTCAAATCCACCATTGCTTCTCCAATAAGACAGCGCTGCTGTTTTTCCAAGAACAAACATTGCAGTTGAAAGAATATCTGCCATTGTACCGTCTTCACATATGATGGTTACTGAAACAACACCGTTAGTTGTAGGATAACCTGTTTTGGGATTAATTATATGATGATATGTTTTACCATTTGATGCCGTAAAATATCTCTGGTATGACCCGCTTGTAACAACCGCTGTTTCTCCGACACTAACAGTTGCAATATATGCACTCTCGTTATAAGGGTCCTGAATTGCTATTTTCCACGCCGAACCATCCGGTTTGTTTCCGAGAGTCTGAACATTTCCTCCAAGAGATATTACTGCCGATTCAACGCCTACATTTCTCATTGCCTCAATTGCATATTTAGATGCACATCCCTTAGCACATGATGCGAAACTTAGCGAACCATAATATGGTATTGTAATGGCATATGCTCCGGATGTTGGGAATTTGCTCAGACTAATTTCACTCATACAGAGTTTGTTAAGATCGTTAGCAATTTCACTGTCTGACGGCACATAATACTGATCATTTGTAAATCCCCAACGCTCCACAAGAGGATATATTGTTAAATCATACGATCCGCCAGTAAGGTCGTAAACATTTTTTGCATCAGTTATCATTTCTGCAATCTGACCTGAAATAGCGACCTGTCCGCCATTAGCGTTATTAATTGCGTATACGGTACTTGTCTCCAAATCCGGATCGACTGCAGAGTTGAGCGTCATAATCACAGATTCTGCTGCCTTAAGACCTTTTTCACCTTTTTTCCCGTACGCTGTTAGCGTCATGATGGTATCCATGGCATAAACCTGACTTGAATAAGCTTTTGCCTCTCCGCAAGCTGTAAGCGGGATAATCATAACTAGCATAAGAATAATACAGATAATTTTTTTCATAACTGAATAATTTTATCATATTATTCTTGAAATGGAAATTAATATTTACTATAATTTAGATAAATAAGCGCCCGTAGCGCAGATGGATAGCGCGACAGACTCCGACTCTGTAGGTCGGCGGTTCGAATCCGCTCGGGCGTTCTTCTAGGAGTTTCATGAAAAGAGTTCTTTCTTTCATTTTGGTTTTAATAATGGCCGTTTCATTTTGTGCGTGCGGTACTTCTGTGTCCGTAGAGAAATATTCTCTTACGGGTGCTTTTATTGATGGTGCACCTATTTTAGACTATAATGGTTCATTAATATTGCAAGATGATTTTTCCGGTATACTTACATTCAACAATACATCTGGAAATATTACTTGGAGTGCAAATCCTTTTACAGTTACCGTTAACAAGCTTATAGGGACAGGCGAAAAAAATGATGAAACAATATGCATCAACTTTGATGAAATAGGACTTCAACTTAATTTTTCAAAGAGTGTAACCAGCCAGGCATATTCGGAAACTGTGAACAGTACCGATGGAATTTCATATGAAGGAAGATTCTATTTTTCAGATTGTGAAGGCGAATGGTACGATTATGAAGGTCGCAGTATGGCTCTTTCTGGTACGCTCTCTAATGGAAAATTGTCACTTTATAACAAATTTTACAGTGAATCTGTTGCAATGGTAGAGCTTCTGATTGATGAAGACAATTGCCTTGGGGGATATATTATGGCATATCCTCAAAAAGAATATGATGTAAAAATTGTAAATGACAAGCAGGAAAAAGACAAAGTAAATGACACCAAATTCTTAAGACCTGAAGAATACATTTGGAATATGTATAACACCGTTGAAGAAACTCCAAATACAGAAAATCTTATAGATGTAATGACTCTTTCCGGAAATTTACGAAATTCAGACGGTGCTTGTTCATATAAAATCGTACTGACAAAATCATAATTTAAAAGGTAGTGCAAATTAGCAATTTTAAATTCTAAAAAAATATCGGCATAGTTTGGTATGTATTTACCAGCTATGCCGATTTCTCTTTCTTGCTGTCAATCAATATTTTCAAAGCTTTAAAAAACCAATATTAACCGCAATGACCTTATCCGTCGTCCAAAACGAAATCAATCCTTCAATCAGTCTATTGGAATGACTTTAATCCACTTATCAATCGCATAAGCAATAATTGCGTTTTCGCATATGCATATAAGTGTGGATGTGTCCCTATGTTCCTTGTTCTCGATTGTCTTTCACTATGCTATTGAATCAATTTTCTTAAACTGAAGATTTTAAATGTTAATCTTGGTCAAACTTGTGGATCAGTGTAGATATTTTTTTATAAATAAAGAATGTTACAGTTCCGTTAATACCGGCTTTTATAAAATTAAACAAAATTATAAAAGGCAGAAGCTGAACAATTGCAGCTCTTGGTGCACCCATAAAAGCTGGTGTAATAAAAAGGTTTGCAGGAATCATGACAGCTGTCATCGCTACGACTCCGCAAATAACAGAAATAAGCGCTCCTTTTTTATTTTTATGTTTTGAATAAATAAGTGAAGATGTAGCAACTAGTGCACTTGTTGCTATGACATGCATTATGATTCCGTAAATTCCGCTGGAAGCACTTACTGTCAGACCTTGAATTACTGACGCAACTATCGTAACACATATACCAGCAACAGGTCCAAAAGCAAAACCGCAAATAAGAATTGCTATATCTGCCGGATCATATTCAAGGAATGCAACTGCCGGAAAAATCGGGAAATGAATAATTGCAACAAGAATTATAGAAAGTGCTGCAAGTATTGCCATTGATGTAAGCTTTCTAACTGTTCGGCTCATAATATCCTCCAAAAAAATAACCTGAAGATAAATCTTCAGGCAAATAATCAATAACATAACCTTCTGCCATCCAGACTATACTGTCGGTACCGGAATCTAACCGGTTCATGCACACAGTGCTCGCGGACTTTACCGCCGGTCGGGAATTACACCCTGCCCTGAAGATTGATTGAATTATACCATGACGTATGATAAAATACAATGAAATTTATAATGTCAGAGGCTAATTACATGGATTATTCAAAACTATTAAATTGTGAACTCTTTCTTTTTGATATGGACGGCACGCTGTACTTAGGCGATGATGTTTTTGATGGGGCTGTCAATCTTATGGAAGATCTCCCTAATCTCGGTAAAAAATACATTTACCTTACAAACAATTCATCACGTGCCGGAACAGACTATATAACAAGACTTATAAAACTGGGTTTCCCATGTAAAGAAGAAAATGTTTTTACATCAGGTATGGCAACCGGAATGTACCTCAACCAGAATAGTCCTGATGCAAGAGTTTATCTTGTCGGTACTCAGGCATTTAGAAAAGAGCTTTTAAGTTATGGTATCAATCTTGTGGAAGATGATGCAGATGTTGTTGTTGCAGGTTTTGATACAGAGCTTGTATACGAAAAGTTAAATAAAGCTGTTCATTTTCTGAGACGTGGGGCTAAGTTTATCGCCGCAAATCCCGACTGGGTCTGCCCCATGCCTAATGATGAAGTACTTCCAGACTGCGGTTCTATTTGTGCACTTTTAACTGCATCTTCAAATGTAAAGCCGGAATATATAGGAAAGCCAAATAGAAACATGATAGATGTCATATCTAAAATGACAGGTGTACCAAACGAAAAAATATGTGCTGTCGGAGACAGACTGTACACGGATATAGCTGTTGCACAGAATGCTGGAAGTGTTTCCGTTCTTGTTATGTCAGGTGAAACTGATGAAAAAATATTATCCGAAGCTGACCGAAAACCCGACTATGTATTAAAAGATGTAAAGGAGCTTCATTATATTTTAAAAAATGCTTAAGGGAATTAACAAACAGGATAAATTAATAATACTTATAATCACTCTTATATTCCTTATCGTGGATTTTTTAGGTCTTGGAAATACATCCTCGCCCGAAACATTTGCCGATTTCGGAAGTGTAGTTGCAGAAATTGAATTTACCGGAGATGCTAAGCCGGACCATATGATGTGCTTCACCGGTATAAAGACAGGCACTTATTCTATCGAATTTTCTTCAGATGGCATTAATTATATCCACATTGCCGATTTGGAACAAAATTACGGAGAAATCCTTAGGTGGAAATTACTTTACTGCTACTGTCCGTTGGAAAACGTAAATTATGCCCGTATATGGGCAACCGGAGATAGTCCGCGAATGGGCGAGGTCGTTTTCTTTGATAGTGAAGGTAATATCATATCATACACCTCAAATGTAAGCGAAATCTGTGATGAGCAGGATAAAGTTGTTGAAAAATATAGTTATATGAATTCAACATACTTTGATGAAATTTATCATGTGAGAACGGCCTTAGAATACATTAACGGCATATGGCCGTACGAAATCTCTCATCCACCTCTTGGAAAGCTTATAATTGCACTCGGTATTTCTATTTTCGGAATTACTCCTTTCGGTTGGAGATTTTCAGGTACATTCTTCGGAGTACTTATGATTCCGGCAATGTATGTCTTTTTAAAGAAAATGTTCAAAAGCACCCGGGTCGCAAGTTGTATAAGCATCATATTTGCAACTGATTTTATGCACTTTGTACAGACAAGAATTGCAACCATCGATACCTACTCGGTTTTCTTTATTATTCTAATGTATCTCTTTATGTACATGTTTATAACTGAAGATGATACAAAATACCTTTTTTTATCAGGTCTGTTCTTTGGCCTCGGTGCAGCCAGTAAATGGACTAGTATTTATGCAGGAGCCGGTCTTGCAGTAATCTGGCTTATTTATCACATTAAGCATCGTGATGTTTTTATAAGGAACGCTCTTTTAAGCATTGTTTACTTTGTAATCATACCGGGAATTATATATTATTTATCCTATATTCCATATGGTATTGCACAAAATGTTACAAATATTTTCTCAAAAGATTACTTTAAGATTGTTTGGTCAAATCAGGAATTCATGTTTTCCTATCACGCAAATCTCGTGGCAGAGCACCCCTATTCCTCAAAATGGTATCAATGGATTTTCAATATACGACCTATTCTTTATTATCTTGAATACTATGATAATGGAACACGTTCTTCTTTCGGAGCATTTATGAATCCGGTACTTTGTTGGGGTGGTTTGGCAGCAATGGTAATGCTAGTATTTGAAGCTGTTAAAAGTAAAGACAAAAATGCAGGATTTATAGTAATCGGATACCTTGCGCAACTTATACCCTGGATATTTGTTACAAGAATTACATTCGAATACCATTATTTCCCATGCTGTGTATTTCTTGCCTTAGCACTAGGATATATATTTGAAAAACTTAAAGATGAGAAAATCTTTATTTACGGTTTTACTGCAATTTCAGCAGGATTGTTTATATACTTTTATCCTGTGTTAAGCGGTCTACCTGTAAGCTCTACAACGAATCTTTATCATTGGATGCAAACTTGGCCATTTTAACCAATAAAAAAACATTATCGAAATCAGTTAATTGATATTCGATAATGTTTTTTATTCTTTAAACTGAATCATCGACCTGCATCTTTTGTTTTTTCATCTGATATACAGCAACTGCGTTGCTGATAATTGCAAAAATATCAAATACAAGGGTTGAATAATTATAAATTGAGAAATCAAATACTGCCCATAGTGCCTGTACAATTATTATAATCCATTTAAAAAGGAACATATCTTCAGTATCTATAAACCATGTAAACATACATCCGGCAACTATAGGAAGCCAATAAATTATTCCATCTTGTCTGAAAATAACAGCAAGCACAATCTGAACTGCAATAAATGCAATTTTGATGGGAACTGAAAATTTCGTCTTTAACGCCACAAGATTTCTTATAAGCGTAACGGCATTTACAATAACACCACTGATTCCGCCAAGAACATAATTTCCAAATGCCATTACTGAAACCTGAACGGCCTGTGTAATAAGAATGCTTTTTTTACTTTTTAAAAAGCCTACAAGTACCATAAGTGCGGAGCCTGCAAGCGTAATAATGTTCCCTATAATTATTGTTGTTGTACTTATATTTCCCATAGTCCTCAAAATCGACGGCCCATATAATGAGCCGTCGTATCTTATTTTTTTAAATTTTAATCTGCAGTACCGTCTTCGGGAGCACTTGTTTCTTTCGATTTATTAAAATCAGTTTCTAAAGTGTCGTCCACATCATCAAATCTGGCAATTTTTCTTGCAGGTTTTTCTATTGTTCTGTCGTTTTTTATGCTTTCAGCAGCTTTCTTCTGCTCCTCAGTCATAAATTCGTGATGTTCAAAGAAATATGCAAGGTCATCAGCGTCAACAGTTTCAGATATAAGAAGATGTTCAGCAAGAGCGAAAAGTTCATCTTTATGTTCAGTAAGAAGTTTCTCACAATCATTAATTGCCTGATCAAAAATCTTCTTGACTTCTTCATCTATAAGACCTGCAGTTTCTTCGGAATAAGACTTGGTAGTACCGAAATCTCTACCTATGAATATGCTGTGGTCTGATGAATCATACAGAATAGGGCCGAGTTTATCGCTCATACCATATTTTGTAACCATATCACGGGCAATGGATGTTGCCTGCTGAATATCTCCGGATGCACCGGTTGAAATATCATCAAGGAACAGTTTCTCAGCTATTCTTCCACCGAGTGCCATCACTATATTTTCATACATCTCACTTCTGGATTTGAAGTTTTCGAGATCTTCCTCAGGGCGGAACAGAGTAAATCCTCCTGCCATACCCCTCGGTATAATGGTTATATAGTGAATAGGATCGACATTTTCAAGATAATGCCCGGCAATTGCATGACCGGATTCATGATATGCTGTAAGTTTTCTTGCTTTTTCTGACATCTTACGGCTCTTCTTCTCTGGGCCCATCTGTACCTTTAAAATAGCCTCATCAATATCTGCCTGAGATATTGAGCTGTCTTTACGACGTACTGCAAGAATTGCCGCCTCATTCATAAGGTTTTCAAGATCTGCACCTGAAAATCCCGGAGTTCCTTTTGCAATAGAATTAAGATTTACATCACGTGCAAGCTTCTTATCTCTTGAATGAATCTTAAGTATCTCTTCCCTGCCCCTTATATCCGGAAGTCCTACGTAAACCTGACGGTCAAATCTTCCCGGACGAAGAAGAGCATTATCCAAAATATCTGCCCGGTTTGTTGCGGCCATTACTATAACACCGCTGTTATTACCGAAACCGTCCATTTCAACGAGCAACTGGTTAAGTGTCTGTTCTCTTTCATCATGTCCGCCGCCGAGTCCTGAACCTCTCTGACGTCCGACAGCATCGATTTCATCAATAAAGATAATTGCAGGAGCAACTTTCTTAGCCTGCTCAAAAAGGTCTCTTACTCTTCCTGCACCAACACCTACATAAAGTTCAACAAAATCCGATCCTGAAATAGATAGGAACTGTACATTTGCCTCACCTGCCACGGCTTTAGCCAGCAAGGTTTTACCATTTCCCGGAGGTCCGACAAGCAAAACACCTTTCGGAACTCTAGCACCCATATCGGTAAACTTCTGAGGCTCTTTAAGAAAATCTACTATTTCCTTAAGTTCTTCTTTTTCCTCTTCGCATCCTGCAACATCTTTAAACGTTTTCTTGTCATGTTCATCAGCTGTACGCGTTCTGGCTTTGGAGAATTTCATAAATCCTCCGGCACCTGCTCCGCCACCGGCCTTATTCATCATAAAGTACCAAAGAGCCATGGCTCCGAACATAATAAGCAGATACGGTAAGAAACTTGCCCACCACGGAAGTGTGAATCCTTCGGTATAGTCATAAGATTCAATAATCCCGTCTTCATACTGCTGAGCTATGAGTTCATTGAAGTCTTCGTAGAAAACAGAGAACGAATAAAGAGAATACGTCATTTCTTCGGTAGTATCGTTTTCTCCTCTTACCTGAAGAATTATTTCATTTCCTTCCGTTTTGAAAGATTCAACCTTTTCGTCCTGGAACAAAGAAACAAGCTGAGAATAATTCTCTACTTTGTTTACAACATTGTCATCGGATATTGTAAATATGATTGCAATAATAATAGCTGCAATCAATATATAAAATCCTATATCGCGGCCTTTGTTTTTGTTATTGCCGGGGCCTGCACTCGGTCTTGGATTCGGTTTATTATTCTTGTTCAACTCAAATTCTCCTTAGGAATATACTTCAGGTTTAAGTATGCCAATATAAGGCAGATTACGATAAGTCTCATTATAGTCAAGACCATATCCAACAACAAAAGCATCCGGAACCTCAAAGCACTTGTAATCCGGAATTATATCTGCCTTTCTTCTTGACGGTTTATCAAGAAGTGTCGCTATTTTAATTGAGGCAGGTTCTCTAACCATAAGATAATTCTTAAGATAATTAAGTGTAACTCCCGAGTCCAGAATGTCCTCTACAAGGATAATATGACGATCGTGAATATCCTGAGAAAGGTCTTTGTTAATTTTTACAGCACCTGTAGATGATACGCCGCTGTATGAAGAAACTGCCATAAAGTCCATTGTGCAGTCCACATCAACGTTTCTCATAAGGTCTGCCATAAATATAAAACATCCCTTAAGTACACCTACAAAAATAGGATACTTTCCCTCATAATCCTTGCTGATTTGTTTTCCGATTTCAGAAATTTTTGAATCGATTTCTTCTTTATTGAGCAAAATACGCTCAACGTCATTGTGCATTTTCTTATTTCTCCGTAACTACTATTTTATATGCTCTGTCACCTATATTTGCTTTCGCTCTTTCGGCAACAGCGAGTTTATATACCCATAAAACTCCCTCGTCATCTCTTATAAGTGGCCATGAATCTCTTTCATTTTGTGTCATGTCCGCTTCAATAAAAAGCTGCTTCAGAGTTTTTGTGCAGTTCCTTCCGTATACACGAAGTTTGTCGCCAGGCATTCTGTGCGACACTGAAGGTATCCCTATTATTGAATCACATTTTATATAATCATTGGTTAACTCTTTGTTAACTATGCATTCTTCCAAAGTAACTTCGTATTCTTTTTTTATATCCTCGAAGAAAAGTTTTCCCCGATCCTTTATGACTCTTATACCAGGCAGGTCAATCCTTTTATAACCTTCCCCAAGATTTAATACAGATTCAACTTGCTCATAGCTGAGACTCTTCGGACAATTTTTTCGGATAATTCGCGACTGTATCGCCTTCTCCTGCCCGTTTACATTTCCCTCAATGTATTTGTCAAAGAAATCTTCATCTTCTTTAAGAAGTAAAGATGTCCTGTATATTTCATCAATAACATTCTTGTTTATTTCTTTAAGTACAGGAATTATTTTATGACGAATTATATTTCTGGAATAATCATCCGTATAATTTGTCGAGTCCTCCACATGTGGGATACCATTTTCAAGATTATATCTTTCGACTTCTTCTCTTGTCATATCCAGAATCGGTCGTATAATCTTTCCTCTGCAGTATGGTATGCCTGAAAGTCCCTTGCTGCCTGCACCACGGCAGAGATTCAAAAGGACTGTTTCTGCATTGTCGTTTTTGGTATGAGCTGTAGCTATTTTGTCGCATTCATACATTTCGGCTGTTTTTTCCAGAAACTCATACCTTGCTTTTCTTGCTTCTTCTTCCGACGTCAAAGGCTTTTCAGCTACACCGATTACGCACTCAATTCCATGTTCATCGCAATAGTTCTTTACAAATTCAGCATCTCTGTCAGCTTCAGCTCCCCTTATTTTATGATTAAAGTGGGCAACTATCACATCATCTCCAAGCTTACTGAGCATACACATTGAATCTGCACCGCCTGAGACAGCAGCAAGGATTTTAGTACTCATCGTCTCTGTTTCCTTCATATGAAGCGAAAGCAGTATATTCACCGAGCCATGTGAGGTTCACAGTTCCTGTCTGTCCTTTTCTGTTTTTCAAAACAAGACATTCAACAAGATTCGGGTTCTCACATTCTTTGTTATAATAACCCTCTCTATAAAGTGCAAGAACAACGTCGGCATCCTGCTCAATTGAGCCTGATTCTCTTAAATCTGAGAGCATTGGTCTTTTATCCTGTCTGGACTCAGAACTTCTGTTAAGCTGTGAAAGACAGATAACAGGGACATTTAGCTCTTTTGCCATAACCTTCAACATACGGGATATTTCAGATACTACTTGTGTTCTGTTTTCTCCGCCTCCGAACGGATTGCCCTTTGCAGATGACATCAGCTGAAGATAGTCAATACAAACAAGACCCAAGTCAGGTACACGCCTGCAAGCTGCATTCATATCAGATACTGTAAGCGATGGATTATCATCAATAAGTATGTCTGCATTGGCAAGTAAAGGTCCTGCTTCCATAACATCTTTCCATTCTTTATCACTAAGCTGGCCTGTAAGCAGATGCTGAGCCGGAACCATTGCCGCACGTGACAGTAGTCTTGTGGTAAGCTGTTCTCTTGACATTTCAAGTGAGAAGAAAGCGACTTTCTTTTTAAGCTGCATTCCAACATAAAGTGCCATATTAAGAGCAATACTTGTTTTCCCCATACCTGGTCTTGCAGCTATAAGAATAAATTCGGATTTATTAAGTCCGAGTATATATTGATCAAGATCCGGAAAGCCTGTGGACAATCCTGGAACCTGTCCCCCATTTTTGGAAAGTTCTGAAAGATTGTCGAATACGTTTCCCATGACATACTTAATCTCTCTAAGTCCGCCAACCGCTCTTCCCTGCCGAAGATCGTAAACCATCTGTTCAGCAGCTTCCAGTACCGCTTCAGATTCGCCTTGTCCATCATATACCATGTTGTTAATCTTATCTGCAGCATCACCAAGTCTTCGTCTGAGAGCTGTATCTTTAACGATTTCAACATATTCCATTACATTTGCGGCCGTCGGCGTAATTCTTAAAATTTCAGCCATATAACTGTCGCTGCCATCGGCGTATACGCCTCTGACTTTCATCTGGTCGAGAACAGTTACAGGATCTATTTTCTCACCAAAAGAGAACATTTTGTCCACAGTTTCAAAAATATCCCTGTTGATTTTTATATAGAATTCGTCTGCTTTAAGCTTTTCGATAACATCAGGGATGCATCGAATATCTATAAGCATAGAACCTATAACTGACTGCTCAGCTACAGGTGAATGTGGAACTTTTCTTCCAAGCAGTTCATCCATAAAAGATTATCCTTCTGTTACGATTAGATTTATATCTCCTGAAATTTCATATCCAAGCTTAGCTTTTAAAGTGTAGGCACCATAAGACTTAATAGGTTCAGTAATAAAAATTTTATTCTTCTCTATGTTGATTCCGAACTGATCTTTAAGAGCTTCCGAAACTTCGGTATTGGTAACTGAACCGAACAATTTTCCGTTGCTGCCGGCTTTTGCCTTAATAACTACCTGTACTGTCTTGAGTTTTTCAGCATTTTCTCTGGCTTCTGCCTTTTCACGCTCTATCTGAGCCTCTTTTGCTTTCTGCTGAAGTTTCATAGTATTTATATTGTCTGTCGTAGCTGCAGCAGCAAGTCCTTTAGGAATAAGAAAGTTTCTCGCATATCCATCTGAAACTTCTTTCATTTCACCTTTTTTGCCCTTGCCTTTTACATCTTCTTTAAAAATAACCTTCATTTTTAAATCCTCTATTCTAAATATTCATCTATAGCACGATAAACCTTCTCAACTGCCTCTTCCAAAGATAAATCTTTAAACTGGACAGCCGCAGCACTTCTATTTCCGCCACCGCCGAGTTTTTCCATTATTATCTGAACATTCAGCTCTCCTATTGACCTTGCCGATGCAAAAACCCCGCCATTGATTCCGGGAGCTATTACAACAGATGCCTCAACACCTGATATATTAAGCAGCTCATCCGCCGCCTGAGCCGCAACAACTCTTGACTGTGGAACAATAGGCACTGCTATTGCAACATTTCTGTACAGCTCTGCATTTTGTAAAATTCGGTATTTGGAAATGGTATCGCTCATATTATTCTGACGAAGTTTCTTTACATCAGTAGTATCAGCACCTGCATGTTTTAAAAACACAGCAGCTTCAAATGTCCGTTCCCCTGTTCTAATGGTGAAATCCTTGGTGTCTAATGTAATTCCTGAAAGAAGAGCTTCTGATTCACATCTTAATATATCGTTTTTATCGGTAAATTCTTCTAAAATTTCCGTAACAAGCTCGCAAGCTGATGATGCATATGGTTCAACAAATCCAAGAGCTGCATTTTTAATATATGTAGCCGCCACTCTGTGATGGTCTATAACAGCTACTCTGTTAATTGTATCGAGCAAATCAGAATCTTCAACCTGTTCAGGTCTGTTTGTATCTACAACAATTAAAAGAGTACGTCCATCAGCTTTTACAACTGCTTCCTGTGGGTTAATAAAGGTATATTTGTACTCTTTTTCAGCCTGCATTCTTTTTATAAGAGAGGCTGCGGCTGTTGTTTTCTCATCAACTACGATATTTGCATTGACATTGAATTTTCTTGCAAGGCAGCATATTCCGACCGCCGCTCCAATTGAATCAAGGTCTGAATATTTATGTCCCATTACGAATATTCGCGATGAATCCTTTATAAGCTCACCAAGTGTATTGGCAATAACACGTGATTTTACCTTGTTGCGTTTTTCAATCTCCATGCCGCGGCCACCATAGAACTCAAAATTAAGCTTATTTTTAATAACCGCCTGGTCTCCGCCTCTGGTAAGTGCGAGTTCAGTTGCCATATTTGCAAACTGCAAAGATTCCGAAAAATCTGCAGCATCATCACCGATTCCTATCGAAATTGTTACATTTATACCTGACGGGCTTTCGATTTTATGTATTTTCTCAAGTATCGGGAACTTTGCATCTTTCATTTGGAAAAGATCTTGCCTGTTAAATATTGCAAGAAATCTATCCCGGTCAAATTTTCTTAAAAGTCCGTGATAAGACTGTACCCACTCTTCAAGGCAGTCACTTACTTCATCAATAATATCATTACGTACTCTGTCGGGCTGATTCTTAAAAAGTTCATCAAGGTTATCAATAACAATTATCTCAGTAACAGGCCGGGTTTGCTCATACTCTATCCGTATATCGTCATATTCTGTAACATCAAGCCAATATGTTATTCCCATAAACGCCTGTGTTTCATCTCGTTCTTCTTTTGATGTCTGCCTTATAACATTTCCATGTACTCTGTATTTTCTGTTCCCCACGGTAATAAGTGAAGGGAACTGGTTTCTTCCTTCCATAAGCCATTTGCTTGAAAATTCCGGTACAATTTTAGATATTTTAGCATCAAGTCTGGAACTCTCATCTCCGCAGCAAGAAAAGAACATATCATTTGCCCATATAATGCGGGTATCATCCAGCCTGAAAACAGCAATAGGAAGCGGAAAACTCAGTAAAGTTGAATTTCTCGCCTCATTTACATCATAAGTCACACTCTCAACAATTTTCTTAATCCGCTTCTGTCCTGTAAGGACGTATGCAAGAAAGACAATCGCAGTAACAATCAGTGCTCCTGACAATATATAAATTAACAAATTCGCATTCATAAAGGTAATTATATCAAATGGCCCATTGCTTTACAATAAAAACTAAAATATAATAATGTACGAAAAATTTATTTTGGAGGTATGACCATGGATTTAGAAAAAACCATTAAAAATTTAAAATTACGCGGTTTTAAAGTCAGTTACTTTGAATCAAAAGACGAAGCTGCATCATATATGAATTCACAGATAAGTAATACAACGGTCGGCATAGGCGGCTCTAAGACTGTTGAAGCTCTTGGATTATATGAATCTCTCATCAAAAACAACACCGTTTATTGGCATTGGAAAGAAAATACGGATGAAACCAGAAACAATGCTAATGCTGCAAAAGTTTATATAAGTTCTGCAAACGCAATTTCTGAAGATGGTGAAATTCTCAATATTGACGGAGCCGGAAATCGCCTTGCAGGTCAGGTATACGGCAAGAAACGCGTTTATATCGTTGCAGGTACAAATAAAATTGAAGAAAATTTCGAAAAAGCTCTTAATCGTGCAAGAAATGTAGCAGCCGTTACAAACGTTAAGCGTTTTGCCTACAAGCCCCCTTGCACAATTGACGGAAAATGTCATGACTGCAGAAGCGAGGACAGAATATGCAACGCGCTTCTTGTGCTCTGGGGTCCTATGTTCGGTATGGAGACCGAAGTTGTACTTATAGGAGAGGAGCTCGGTTATTGATGACAGTTGAGATTAAAAAACTAAACTGTAATGCCCGTATACCCACAAGAGGCTCCGATTATGCAGCCGGCTACGATCTTTATGCTTGCATAGATTCACCCATTACAATTGCGCCGCATACAACAGAAAAAATTGGGACCGGAATAAGTTGTGCAATTCCTGATGGTTATTTCGGTGCTGTATTTGCCAGGTCCGGACTTGCGTCAAAGCAGGGACTTCGTCCTGCAAATTGCGTGGGCGTTTGCGATTCTGATTACAGAGGAGAATACATTGTTGCACTCCACAACGATTCCGATGAAGAAAGAACAATATCATCCGGCGACAGAATTGCCCAGCTTGTAATAATTCCATTTCAAAGCGTGGAGTTTAATGTATGCGATGAATTGCCCGAAACAGTACGCGGCAGTGGCGGATTTGGGTCAACCGGTAAATAATCAGCATATTTTTATATCTTACAGAAAGGAAAACGGTTTCTATTTCCGAATTTTTTGACTAAAACCGTAGATTTTCATGGATAAAGTAATAGTAGTTTCCGATTCATTTAAAGGCACTTTGAGCAGTGCTGATATTTGTAAAATTGCAAAACGAACAATACCCATGTTTTTCCCTGATGCTGAAATTATAACTATACCTATGGCAGACGGCGGAGAGGGTACCGTCGACTGCATGATATCCGCTCTAGGTGCAACTCCGGTTGATGTAACCGTATCCGGTCCGTACACAGAAGACATAACTGCAACCTATGCAACCTATGGCGGAAGTGCAATTATTGAAATGGCAAGCTGTGCCGGTCTTCCTCTTGTCGGCAGGAAAAAGAACCCTGCTCTTACAACAACATTTGGGGTCGGAGAGATTATTGCGCATGCAGTCGAAAACGGTGCATCACATATATTTCTAGGTCTTGGCGGAAGCGCAACAAACGACGGCGGTTGCGGCTGTGCATCAGCTTTAGGAGTTGAATTTTATAACGCTGCAGGTGATTCGTTTATCCCATGTGGCGCAACGCTTAAAAATATTGCAGATGTAAATTTTTCAAAAGCCAGGGAAAAGCTCAATGGCGTTGGAATTACTGTAATGTGTGATGTTGAAAACCCGCTTTTCGGGCCTAACGGTGCTGCTTATGTATTTGGCCCGCAAAAAGGAGCCACACCTGAAATGATAAAAGAGTTGGATGAAGGACTAGTTCATCTTAATAATATCATACGACAGTCCACCGGTCTCGACATGGCAAATGTCAAAGGTGCCGGAGCCGCCGGTGGAATGGCAGCAGGAATTATAGCGTTTTTGGGTGGAACCCTTTGCCCCGGAATCGATGCTATACTTGCCCTTACAAAATTTGATTCGCAACTTGATGGTGCAGATCTTGTAATTACCGGAGAAGGTCGTTTTGATTATCAAAGTCTGAACGGAAAAGTCGTTTCAGGAATTGCACGCAGAACCTTCCCAAAAGAAATCCCTCTGTATTTAATTGTCGGAACGGCTGAAACTCAGGATCTCGACCTAACTTCAAGCGGTATAAGTGCAATATTTGAAACAAATCGAGAACATCGTCCTTTCGAAGAAGTTGCACCCTATGCAGCTTCAGATTATAAAGACGCCCTTGAAGACGCTCTTCGCTACAGGCGTATACAAGAGAGGAAAGAACTTTAATTATTCGCCTAAAGTTCATAATAAAAATGCAGCTTGTTTATACAGGCTGCATTTTATTATGAACTTTTATCACTATTTCGTAGGTGATTCTTTAAGCACGACAGGTACTTCTGTTATTTCATCGTCTCTGTAAATTGAGAAGATCATAGTATCTCCAACGCTTAACTTATCCTTTATTACATTTATCTCATCTGCAGATTTTATATCTATACCGTTTACTCTTACGACAATATCACCAACTTCAATTCCGGCGTCGTATGCACCGGATCCTTCGCTTACTGCAGAAACATAAACTCCTGAAGGAAGGTCATAGTTCTTCGCTGCTTTATCAGGAATTGCTCCTACTGTAATGCCGATATAAGTTCTAGGTACATATCCGTATTGAATAAGATTATTTGTAACAGTTTCGACCGTGGATGATGGTATGGCAAAGCCTATTCCCTCAATACTTGAAAGCGTGGACATCATCTTCATGTTTGTAACACCAATTACCTGCCCATACATATTAAACAGTGCGCCTCCCGAATTTCCTTCATTAAGGGCCGTGTTTGTCTGAAGAAGGGTCATTGAGTGTCCATTATAAGGAAGATCCCTGTTAATTGCGGAAATAATTCCGTTAGTTAGTGTGTTTCTGAAAGTAGGTCCAAGTGGGCTTCCTATTGCTGCCACTTCATCCCCTACCTGTACAGCAGAAACATCAGCAAATTCCGCATACGGAAGATCATAATCTGCATCTATTTTCAAAAGAGCCAGATCACTTACAGAATCTGCGCCGACAAGTTTTGCCTCGTACTGCATTCCGTCAGATAACTGTATATTTGCGCTTTTACAGTCAGTTATGACGTGGGTATTTGTAAGAATCAATCCATCAGCAGATACTATAATTCCGGAACCCCAATATGAGTCAGTCTCTCCGTCAAGTGATGCTGATACAGAGACTATGCTCGGTGAACACTGTTCAAAAAGTTCACCTAGAGTTAGCTCCTGCTTTATTGTTGATTCTAATTCTAAATCAAAATCCAGCTCTCCTTCATAGCGAGGGAGGTCAACATTTGTAGCGTCAGTTGTGGTGGTAGTATAGTATCCGTCAAAAAAATCTTTGAAATCGCTTGGATAGTCGTTAGTATCTCCACTATCATCAAAAAAGTTTTCTCCGTTACCGAAGGAGTAGACACTTGTACCATCATTATCCGTTTTTGTATATACAAAAGATACACTGCTTCCGAAAATCATATAGATAACAGCCGCAGCTATTGCAGCAAGAATAATTATAATCCCTATAATTCTTCCCTTTTTATTACCCTTATTGCTTTTTTTATTATATGTAGAATACCATTCGTTCATCTTCAAATTCCTGCAAGCGGTAAAGTAAATACAAATTCAGTTATACCATTTTCGCTTTTTACCGCTATATCCTCATCATGGTTGTTAATAATAGATTTAACAAGATAAAGTCCAAGGCCTACGCCATCTTTATCAAGTGATCTTGATCTGTCAGATTTATGGAATCTGTCAAATATATATGGAAGATCATCCGGGGGAATTGTTTCACCTTCATCCTTTACGGAAACATATGCCTTGTCTTTTTCCTTGGAAATTCCAAGTGTTATACAGCCTTTATCTTTTGAAAATTTAACTGCATTATCCAAAAGATTATATACAACCTGCGTAATTGCGTCCTTATCTGCATGTACAATAATAGGTTCATCAGGAAGAATCGGGTCAACATCAAGATGTTTCTCATTTGCACGGCTCTCAAAACTAAGAAGTACCTGAACTATCAACTCTCCAAGATCAAAATCACTTCTTTTTTTCGGGTCCGATGCAGTTGCGTTCATTTTCGAAACGCTAAGCATATTTCTGACAAGTCTTGAAAGTCTCCTCGTTTCATCCCTAATAGTAATAAGATACTTATCTTCTTCATCTTTCGGTATGGTGCCATCAAGAATACCGTCTGCAAAACCCGCAATTGTTGTCATTGGAGTTCTCAGCTCGTGTGAAATATTTGATATAAATTCAGTTCTTCTCTTTTCTGAATTTTCAAGCGAGTCAGCCATCTTATTAAATGACTCAATAAGTGCACCCATCTCATTGGACGGATCCTCTTCCTGCCTGACTCTTACGGAGAAATCTCCTCTGGCAAATTTTCTTGAGGCCTCTGCCATCTCATCAAGCGGCTGAGCCATATGTTTTGAGTACCAGAATGAGAAAATAAGGAGCCCAACAAAAATTCCCGAAAAGACAACAATTATTATCCATAATGCGGATGACCATGTATTTAAGATACTGCTCTCAAGCACACTTACAAATACATACCCCGGCATCTCCCCTGTCTGGAGATTTTCTATTGGTTCTGCAACGACAAGCCTTGTCTCGCTGTAAATATTGCCAGCTTCAGACTGCCCATTAAAAGAACCCATAAGATTTATCTCATTGAGGATATCCTCAGGCACGGTCATGCCAAGATGCTCACAATAAGGTTCAGCATCAGAACAGCATACTACAACGCCATTTTCATCCGTGATAAATATATGATTCCCGGTAGCTTTTGATACAGAACTCAGATTGAGTGTCAGATACCAACTGTCAAGCGATCCTGTCTGGGAAACAGCATAAGCTGTCCGCGCAACTTCATTGGCACTATTTTCCATGCTGAGTCTGTATTGCTCAATAATATAGCTTCTTCCTATTCCTACAATAGAAATAACAATAAGCAGCAATCCTATAAATATAGTAGTTGCAGTTACCAGAAAGTTTCTAAGGTAAATGCTCTTCATAAGTATTACTCGATTCGCTTAATCGTTAATCTCGAATTTATATCCTACTCCCCATACTGTTTTGAGGCACCACTTATCCGATACGCCTTCAAGTTTTTCTCTTAAACGCTTTATATGAACATCAACCGTTCTTGAGTCACCGAAATAATCAAATCCCCATACCTCATCAAGCAGCTGGTTTCTTGTAAAAACTCTGTTAGGTGAAGATGCGAGATGATAGAGAAGCTCCATCTCTTTCGGTGGAGTATCAATTTTCTGCCCATCTACAATAAGCTCATACGAATCAAGATTTATTGTAAGCTTATCAAAGACAAGTTTCTTTTCAACAGGAGCATCAGCATCCGTACGTCTCATAACAGCATGAATTCTGGCAATCAGTTCTTTCATGTCAAAAGGTTTTGTAACATAGTCGTCGGCACCTATATCCAGACCTGTTATTTTATCCGAGGTCTCTCCCTTTGCCGTAAGCATAATAATCGGAGTTGAAGATTTCTTTCGTATATCTCTGCAAATCTCCATTCCGTTTTTACCCGGAAGCATAACATCTAGAAGTACAATATCCGGTGCAAACAGGTCAAATGAAGATTCTGCCTTGTTACCATCAGAAACAATCATAACTTCAAAGCTATCTTTGAGATACAGTCGCAGTAATTCCGCAATTCCTGCATCATCTTCAACAATAAGAACTCTTTTACTCATCTATATTTTCCTCCTTTAAAAATTAGAGAAGAACTACACCTGCATTTTCGCAGATTTTTACTGTTTCATCATCCCAGATAGAAGCCTGAACTTCACCGATGTGAGCTTTGCCCAGAAGAAGCATTGAAACTCGGCTTTGTCCGATTCCTCCGCCTATAGTCAGTGGAAGTTCGCCTTCAAGAAGAGACTTATGATATGGAAGTACAGCTCTGTCCTCACATTCTGACAGTTTCAGCTGTCTTTTAAGTGATTCCTCATCTACACGTATTCCCATCGAAGAAAGTTCCATCGCGCAGTTGAGTGTATCAAACCAGACAAGTAAATCGCCGTTAAGTTCCCAGTCATCATAGTCCGGGGCACGTCCATCATGCTTTTTGCCTGATTTGAGTTTTTTACCTATCTGCATAATAAATGTCGTGGGATGCTCTTTCACATAAGCATTTTCACGTTCTTTCGCCGTCATATCCGGGTACATATCTTCAAGTGACTGAGTATCTATAAACGAAACATTTCTGTCTATTTTAGGAATTGCATTAAGCTTAGGATAAATGGACTGAAGCGTATCCTGTGTATCTCTAAGCGCCCCCACAATTGAAAGAACCGTTGATTTGAGATAGTCTATATTTCTATCCTGCGATGTAATAACTTTCTCCCAGTCCCACTGATCAACGTAAACACTGTGAATATTATCCAGTTCGTCCTCATCTCTTCGTATCGCATTCATGTCTGTATAAATACCGGTTCCTGGATAGAAACAGTACCTTTTAAGTGCAACTCTTTTCCATTTTGCAAGTGATTGCACAACTTCCCCGTTTTTCTTAGCATACATTATGTCGAAAGATACAGGTCTTTCATAGCCGTTTAGATTATCATTAAGACCGGAAAATTCAGCCACAAACAAAGGAGCTGAAACTCTGAACAGATTAAGTGAGGCAGCCAGATCATCTTCAAATATTCTGTGAAGTAAGCTTATAGCTTTTTGCGTGTCATATATCGAAAGCAGGCTCTTGTAGCCCTCGGGAATAAATGTTTTCATTGAACTCAATCCTGTTTTAATAATTTTTAAAGTAATGATGCAGCTTCTTCGTCAAGATAGACATCAACATTTGGTGGAAGTTGTAAAAATGCTGCAGGTACCGTGCTGTCATCTCTAGCATATAACATGTTATACGCAGCTTCTGCTTTTTTATTTCCTGTTGCAAGAACAATAATTTTCTTTGCCTTTACGATATCACTTATACCAAGTGTAATACCTTCATCCGGTACATCACCTAAAAACGAATACTCTTCCTTTGTTGTTCTTGTAAGTTTCTGAGTATGTTTTGTGCTTGCATAAGGCGTTGCAACTTCATTAAATCCTATTTGTGCCTTATAACCGATGCCCAGCAGTGCCAGATCAATTTCTTCTCCATTATAATCTTCGGTTGTTATATCAAAGTGCAGAGCAGACGATATAATATTTCCCGCTTCCATCACTTGGATTAACTTTTTCCCGAGCAGATTAATCATTGCTGTATCTTCGTTATAAGCAACAGCAATGGCAGCATCTTTAGGCAATGCATCAACATAAGCCTGGATTTGACAAATAATTTCGTTTTTTGACCCTATTATTGTCTTCATTAGTTCTTACGATTCGGATACTCGTGACTTTAGTCGTTGGTTATTGACTTGCTGTTGTCATCACGCAACAGTTTAGATAACTCTTCCATAAAACTGTTAATATCTTTAAAGCTTCTGTAAACAGAAACAAACCTGACATAAGCAACTTCATCAACGTCTTTGAGTCTGTTCATTACCATCTCTCCGATTTCAGCGGAAGCAGTTTCTCTGTTCGCTCTCGCCTGGAGGTCAAGTTCTATATCGTCTGCAATTGCTTCAAGCTGACAGAGTTTTACAGGTCTTTTCTCACAAGCTCTGACCATTCCGTTTATAAGTTTGACCTTATCAAAAGTCTGCCTAGAATTATCTCTTTTGACAACTACAAGCGGTTGCCTTTCAATATTTTCATAAGTGGTAAATCTTTTTTTGCATACGATGCATTCACGTCTGCGACGTATTGAATTCCCGTCATCTGCAGGACGAGAATCAATAACCTTGCTCTCTTCAAATCCGCAAAAAGGACATTTCATAATACTAACCCCCAAAGTATAATTTTCCCCTTACCGTCGATGATTATACCACAACATATAGTATATTGCTATAAATTTTTGGAATTGTAATAAATAGTTCACATATTCATTTTTGTTTTAAAATTTCGTACTACAGCATATTTAATCAACAATAAATTTGAACTGTTTAGATGCATTTTCCCACTATTGCCACCAAATCACCTAGATGCTATAATGTTAAAACTATGTTTAATGAAAATTCAAATCAAAAAGTGGTTATCATTATGCCGGCATATAACGCGCAGGCATATATTGAACCTTCCATAATGAGTATACTTAACCAGTCGTACAGAAATTTAGAGCTTATCGTAGTTAATGATGGTTCTACAGATAACACCTTATCTATACTTACGAAGCTCTCTGATTCTGACAGCAGAGTCAAAGTCATGACCATTGAAAATGGTGGACCGGCAAATGCAAGAAACACAGCTCTCGATACCCTTGACGGCAGTGCTGAATTTATAATGTTCTGTGATGCAGATGATTTTTTCAAACCCGATATGGTTGAAAGAGCAGTTACTGCTGCACAGAATGGTTCAGACTTTGTTATCATGGGATTTACGATTGTCAATGCTGATGGGTCAAGAACAGATTATTTTGAACCTGATATGCATCTTGACAGCGAAACTATCGGCTCAGTACTTGGAAGACTTTATACCGCAAACCTGCTCAATCAGGTATGGGGAAAACTTTTCAGATCCGATATAATATTTGACAAAACTATACGTTTTCCGGACTACCATTGGGGTGAAGACCGATTTTTTGTTTTTGATTATATGAACAACTCATATACCATGAATGTATTAAGTTACTGCGGTTATGATTATGTCATGCACTACGGGCAGAGCCTTGTCAGCGGTTTTTTCAAAGATAAAGCCAATGTATGTGTTCTTATTGATGAAAGAATGGAGGAATTATGCCGAAAATACAATGTCGCAGATGATCACGCATTCAGATATATGTTTGCAAAAAGTATTTTCTCCTGCTTTGCAAACCTCTTCTCGCCTTCGTGCACATTAACTCATTCGGAAAAACGCAACTACATATGGAGCATAATCTCAGATGAGCATGTGTTAAGGAGATGCAAAGGAGCAAAAGGGTCGTTATCTATACGTGTTATATGCTGGATAATGAGTACAGGAAGCATTTCACTTAATATGTTTACAGCGTATCTGGCAGCTCTGTTTTCAAAAATTTCACCTAAACTATTTCAAAAAATTAAGCATAAAAAATAATTGTTTAACGAAGCCGATGTAAGAATAATTACATCGGTTTAGTTTTATGTATACTATATTATGTTTATTATATTCTGTTAATATTATTATGTTGTGTGACTTTTATTATGTAGACGGAATTATGTTTATAATTTTATTGTAAACATTGAGTCTAGGATATAAAAAAAACCTTAAGAAGATTTTTGGAATTCCATCTATCTCTTAAGGTTTTTTATATTTTTACTGTCTTTCAGCTCTCGTCATCCAGTTTTAGCACGGCAAGAAAGGCTTCTGTCGGTATCTGTACTGTACCAAGCTGACGCATTTTTTTCTTACCTTCTTTCTGTTTTTCAAGAAGCTTTTTCTTTCTTGTAATATCTCCACCATAGCATTTCGCAAGAACATCTTTACGCATAGCCTTAACTGTTTCTCTTGCTATTATTTTCCCGCCTATTGCGGCCTGTATCGGAACTTCAAACAACTGACGTGGGATATTATCTTTTAATTTTTCGCATAGTTTTCTTGCTCTTCCGTAGGCTTTTTCTCTGTGAGCTATAAAGCTGAGCGCATCAACCTGGTCTCCGTTTAAAAGCATATCAACTTTTACGAGGTCAGATACTTTGTAATCGGCAAGTTCATAATCCAAGGATGCATAGCCTCTTGTCCTCGCCTTCAGAACATCGAAGAAATCATATATTATTTCATTTAACGGCATAAGATAGCTCAGTTCGACAAGTCTTTTGTCGAGATACTGCATATCTTTATATTCGCCGCGTCTGTCCTGGCAAAGCGGCATAATATTTCCCACATATTCAACAGGGGTTATGATGCTCACCTTCATATATGGTTCATAAGCTTCAGCTATTTCAACAGGATCCGGATAATTATGAGGGTTATCCACCATAACTGTTTTCCCATCCGTCTTAATAACTTTATAAATAACTGAAGGAAGCGTAGTTATAAGGTCTAAGTCAAATTCTCTTTCAAGTCTTTCCTGTATAACTTCCATGTGAAGCATTCCAAGAAATCCGCATCTAAAACCGAATCCCAATGCTGCAGAGCTCTCCGGTTCATATGATAGGGATGCATCATTCAGTTTAAGTTTATCCAGAGCATCCCTCAAATCAGGATATTTCGATCCGTCCTCGGTATATATTCCGCAATAAACCATCGGTCTTGCAGGTCTGTATCCGGGAAGAGCTTCTGTGCACTTATTGTTAAGAAGTGTAACAGTATCCCCTACATTGGTATCTGCCACATTTTTAATGCTGGCAGTGAAATAACCTACATCACCGGCAGCGAGTTCATCACATGGGTCAAATCCTATTGGTCTTAAATGTCCTACTTCAACGACTTTATATGTAGCACCTGTTGACATCAGATAGATATCGTCATCCTTTTTTATCTTACCATCTATTAGACGTATAAGGACAATAACACCCCTGTAATTGTCATACTGGCTGTCAAATATAAGTGCTTTAAGAGGAGCATTTGCATCGCCATCAGGAGGCGGAACATTATTAACAATATCGTCAAGAACAGCTTCGATGTTAATTCCGTTTTTTGCAGATATTTCCGGAGCATCAAGAGCCGGTATACCTATAATCTCCTCAATTTCATTCTTTACGCGATCCGGATCTGCCGCCGGTAAATCTATCTTATTGAGAATAGGTAAGATTTCAAGATCATTATCAATGGCAAGATAGGTATTTGAAAGTGTCTGCGCCTCAACTCCTTGCGAAGAGTCGACTACAAGCAAAGCACCTTCACAAGCTGCCAATGATCTTGACACCTCGTAGTTGAAGTCAACGTGTCCCGGGGTATCGATAAGATTAAACGTATAAGTATTTCCATCGTCGGCTTTATAGTTTAGCCCGACAGCACGCGCTTTGATAGTAATACCTCTTTCACGTTCAAGGTCCATATTGTCCAGAATCTGATTTTCCATGACTCTTTGATCAACCGCATTACACATTTCAATTATGCGGTCTGAAAGCGTGGATTTGCCATGGTCAATATGGGCAATTATTGAGAAATTTCGAATCAAGTTTTTATCAATCATGTATTTATTATATTTCTTGAAAATGCAGTTCGCAAGTGTTAGATTATTATCGTAATAAAATAATTTCTGGAGGAATTAATATGTTCGAAAATTTAATAGAAATCCTTAAAAACAATCCACGCAAAATTGTCTACACCGAAGGTACTGATGCCAGAATTCTTGAATCAGCTGCAAGACTTAAAAAAGACGGTTTCCTTACACCTGTCCTCGTAGGCAACGTCGAGGCAGTAAAAAAAGCTGCAGCCGATGGTGGATTTGATATAGAAGGTCTTGAAATTCTCGATCCCGAAACATACGAAGGCATGGATGAGATGGTCAACAAGATGGTTGAGCTTCGTAAGGGCAAGATGTCTCCTGAAGACTGCAAAGCAAACCTTTTAAAGAGTAACTATTTTGGAACAATGCTTGTTAAAATGGGCAAAGCCGATTCTCTTCTCGGCGGGGCAACATATTCAACAGCAGATACCGTTCGTCCGGCACTTCAGCTTATAAAGACAAAACCGGGTGCACATCTTGTATCTTCTTGCTTTATTCTTGTCCGTGATGATGAAATGCTTTGCATGGGTGACTGCGCAATCAACATCTCATATGAAGACACTGTCGACAAGGAAGGCAATGTTACATTCACAGCAGCTCAGAAGCTTGCAGAAACTGCAGTTGAAACCGCAAAAACCGCAAAGACATTCGGTATTGATCCTAAAGTTGCAATGCTTTCCTATTCAACAAAGGGTTCTGGAAAAGGTGCAAATGTTGATCTGGTAAAGAATGCAACTGCTATTGCAAAAGAAGCCGCTCCCGAATTTGCAATTGACGGCGAAATGCAGTTTGATGCAGCTGTATCACCTGTTGTCGGTCAGCTCAAGTTCCCCGGAAGCAAAGTTGCCGGTTATGCAAACACATTTATATTCCCAGAAATCCAGAGTGGTAATATAGGATATAAAATTGCTCAGCGTCTTGGTGGATTTGCAGCTTTCGGTCCTATTCTTCAGGGTCTCAATGCTCCTATTAACGACCTCAGCCGCGGTTGTGATGCAGAAGAAGTATATCAGATGTCCATAATTACAGCAGCTCTTGTATAATCCCTTGTAAAATAATTTACGCAGATGGTTTTTAACCATCTGCGTTTTCTATTAGCTGTACAATTTGTTTTGACTTAATGACATTAACAATTACACCGATGTAGATAGCCTGGCTGCAACAGTATAGCCAGAACATAAGTATGATAATACTGGCAAGCGACCCGTATACTACAGGATATTTAGCGGATGCACTTATAAAAATTGAAAATACCCAAGTTACAACAAACATCCCGACCGTGGATACAAAAGCTCCGGGGAAAATCTTAGCTCTCATATTTTTTCTCGTACACATCAAATACAAGAGGCACATTGTCATTAGAACCATTAAAAACATAACTATGTATCTCAGATCAATAAACAGGTGTACATTTTCGATATTCAGCAAATTAAAAATTGTTTTAACTGCTTTTTCGCTAAGAAACATAGTAATTATTGCCAAAGATAAATTCAGAACCGTTAAAACTGCTATCAGAATACTGGTCAGAAAGAATCGTATCCCCTTATATATCGTACCTTCCTGTAAATGTCCTATGCCACGCTGCAGCGACCTAAATCCCGCAGATGTCGTAAGAAGGATTACAGATATTGCCATAAGAAGCATAAATGTATTGTGGTTTTGTGAAACGTAATCAATAAATGCATTGACTATTTTCTCTGTATCTGCCGATATTATCTGTGAATAGCTTGTGAGTTCCAATATATCGAAATTAAAAACTCCTAGTAAATAATAAATTATTATCAGCATAGGAAATATTGACATAATCAGAAAATACGCAAGTGCGGCAGATGATGTCGGTATGTTGTTATCAACATATAAAGTTATTATTTGGGAAACATATTTTTTCATATTTTAAAAAAAGCTCTCACGAAAAACGGAGAGCTTAATCATTTTTATTTTGTATTGAAGATTTTAAATATTGAATCAAAAGGATCTTCTGCCGGAGTTTCAGCTACAGCTTCTTTTTTCTCTTCAGCAGCCGCTGCCTTTTCTTCCTTAACCTGTTTGATTTCTTCCATAACAGGCTTTATCTCTTCTTCACGTTTAGATGCCGTCTGCGGCACGATTGGTGCTGTATTTACATCACTTTGAACGTTTGTTGAATAGCTCTGAGTGTTTATCTCTATCGGTTTGGGAGATACCACAGATTTTCTTTCATCCTTATTCAAAGACGGTATAATTGGAACCACAACATCATTTGCAGGTTTTGTATTTGTAAAAATAGGCATTGAAACAGAAGGTTTAAACGGTGTCTGCTTCTCAACTGCGGTATTGTCATAATGGTATTGAGTATTCGGATTGTCATCAAAGCCTGTAGCAATAACAGTAACCTTAATCTCATCCTTCATAGATGCATCAAAGTTAGCTCCGAAGATGATATTTGCCTCCGGATTTGCAGCTTCCTGAATAAGTCCTGCAGCTGCCTCGACATCATCAAGTGTCATATCCTCACTGCCGGAAATATTTATAAGTACACCCTTTGCGCCATCTATAGATGTCTCCATAAGCGGAGATGCTATAGCAAGCTTTGCAGCCTCTTCTGCCTTGTTTTTTCCTTCTGAGCGGCCGGTACCCATATGAGCAAAACCGGCATTTTTCATAACAGAAGAAACATCCGCAAAGTCAAGATTGATAAATCCTGTATTTTTTATAAGGTCTGAGATGCTTGTAACAGCCTGCTGCAAAACATCATCTGCGATTTCAAACGCATTGGCAAGTGTAATCTTCTGATCTGTTGCAAACTTCAGTCTATCATTTGGAATTATAAGAAGTGCATCTACATTGCCTAGCATATCCTGAATTCCTATATTTGCCTGATCCATACGGCGTTTACCTTCAAACTTAAAAGGCTTTGTAACAACACCGACTGTAAGAATACCTGCTTCCCTTGCTACCTGTGCAACAAGTGGAGCGGCACCCGTTCCTGTACCGCCACCCATACCGGCAGTTACAAACACCATATCGGTATCTTCAACAACCTTTTGTATGGAACTGCGGCTCTCTTCTGCAGCGCGTCTTCCGACGTCAGGATCTGATCCTGCGCCCTGTCCTTTAGTGGTTTTTTCACCAATCTGAATTTTTGTTCTGGCATTTGAGACGGATAATGCCTGTTTATCAGTATTAACAGCAATAAAATCGACACCCATAGTGCCGGCTTTTACCATTCTATTTACAACATTATTTCCTGCTCCGCCTACACCTATAACCTTTATAGTAACAACATTTTCAGGTCCGGACTCATTTTTGAAATCCATAAGTGTTCCTCCTGAATCTCCATTTTACGTGCTATTTATATTATAACAAAATATTTAAAACGTCAACTAAAATTTTAATAAATTGTAATTTTTTTGTAATTATTATTAATATGGACTAAAATGCACGGTTGTAGCATCTGTAACATCAATTATTCCGCTGTCACCCGGAAGTAGCTGTGAAATACACGACACTATCAATGCAAATTTATGCTCTGTGGCATAAGGATCTCCCAGTTTTATCGTATAAAGATTACTGTAGTAAAGAATGACTCCGTTGACGCTTGTCATATCAACTTTTTTAATCTGTTCCATAAGATTCCGGCTTTGTATCTGCTCAAGTATTGCCTCAAGATACTCTACCGGTCTGTCACTTCCATCTTCCGTTGTAAGTCTTTCATTTACGTATAATGTACCCGGATTAAATCCCATAACCTGAACAAGATTTTCTTCCTCACCCTCCGCTGCTTTTCCAAGCACTTTGCAGTTATGGTCCAATGTCCACAATTCTGATCCCATTTTAATATATGCAACTGCTTTGGTTTCGGTAACATCAATTGTAACTTTATTTGGCAAATTTCTTGTAACGGTTACTTCTTCTACATACGGAAGTTTTGCAAATACTCTTGAAACTGCTGCAAACCTGTCAAAGAAGAACAGGTTATCTCCTTCTTCTATGTCTATGGCATTTATTATTTCACTATCTGTATAATGTTCATTTCCGTTTACAATAATTACAGATACGCGGAAAACAATTGACATTATAAAAATAATGGCAACAACAATAATAACAAACATGAGCGGAGCACTAACCGCTTCAATTCGCTTTGCTCTTTCCTGTTCAGTTTTATCGTTTTTTAATTTTATTGCCATACCTTATCTTTCGTCCGATACAATTGAAAGTATTTCATCTGCTATCATATCCGCTGAATCATCATATGATAGCGTTCTCATATTTTCACTCATTTTTTCAAGCTTATCTTTGTCAGCTACAAGATCACATATTTTATTGTATAAACTTTCACTGTCAAACTGACCTTCAAGCATAATGTATGCTCCACCTGCATTTTCAAGTACCCTTGCATTTTTTTCCTGATGATTATCAGTAACATTTGGAGATGGTACAAGTATTGCAGGTTTACCAATATAGCAAAGTTCTGAAAGTGTAGAAGCACCTGCCCTGCAAAGTATTAGGTCAGCAGCTGCCATTAGTCTTGGCATATCATGGATATATTTATAAATATCAATAAATGACATGTCGTCTATGCCCATGGCATTTGATTTTTCCATAAAGGAATCATAATAGCGACTCCCGGTAGCATGAATCAGTTTAAACTTTCTATCTTCGGATATATCTTTGAGCATATCAGATATAATATCATTCATATACTGAGCTCCGAGACTCCCCCACACCGAAAGTACTACAGGTACATTTTCATCGATTCCAAGCTCCGCTCTGGCAGTTTCTCTTGTATATTTCGAAAAATCATCTCTGACCGGAGTTCCTGTTACCTTTACTTTATCAGGATCCGGATAATGATGCGCGCATCCTTCAACTCCTACCAGAATTCTGTCAACAAATTTTGCAAGCATTCTTGTAGTAAGTCCGGGTGATGCATTGCTTTCATGAATTATAGTGGGGATTCCGAGCTCATGTGCCGCCGTAATAACAGGAAAGCAAACATAGCCGCCTGTACCTATAACTGCATCAGGCTTGAATTCCTTAATAATCTTTTTTGAATTCTGGACAGATACAACTACATTTTTTGCAGTGTCGATATTGTGCACAATACCATCAAGTGAATGGCTGCGGCTAATGTTCGTTATATGAAGAGGACGGATTTCATATCCTTCTTCAGGAACCAGCTCCATCTCCATCATATTTTCAGCTCCTATAAAAAGGAACTGAGCATTATCTACTTTGTTCTTTAAACGAGAAGCGACGGCCAGTGCGGGATTTATATGTCCCGCTGTTCCGCCGCATGTAAATATGAATTTCATAAGATTTACCTGTATCTTGCATATATTCCGATAAATGATATTATCGCAAATATCGTTGAAATTCCGGTAAACAGAGTAAAGAGTTCTTTCTCGGTCCACTTGTGTCCAAGAAAACCGCCAAGTTCAAGATGATGATGAAACGGTGCCATCTTAAAAACTCTTTTCCCGTGTGTAATCTTGAAATAAAAAATCTGAATAATGTCTGACAGAGTTTCAAGGATAAACATTATACCGAGAGTTATGAGAATAAGAGGCATATCATAGGCAAATGCAAGTGCCACTATTGCCCCTCCAAGGAAGAGAGATCCCGTATCTCCCATAAACACCTTTGCAGGATTAAAATTATATACTAAGAATCCTACAAGACCTCCAAGAAGTGCTGATGCAAAAATTCCAAGTTCTAAGTACTTGCCTTTGGTAAGGAAGCAGACGGCAACGAAAAAGAGCATAACCGGCATTGAAGTTCCTGTTGCAAGACCATCAATTCCATCTGTAATGTTAACAGAGTTTACGCACCCTACAATTATAAAAGCTGAAAGAATAAAATACAGCCACTGTGGAATATTAACTTCTTTATTCACAAATGGAATATAAAGCTTGTCGCTCAAATAATTCAATTTCTTCATAAGAAGTATGAAAATGAACGCTGCAAGCAGCTGCAAAGCAAATTTTGCTTTCGGTTCAAGTCCCAGGTTCTGCTTCTTTTTGATTTTTTCCCAGTCGTCCAGAAAACCTATCAAACCAAATACCAACGCAAACAGAAAAACAAAAATATGTATATGGTTACCCTTAAGCATACTTTCAAATCCGACTGTCAGCAGCACCAGAAGTGTGCCGAGAATAAACATAACTCCGCCCATAGTTGGAGTTCCGGATTTGTCCATATGCCATTTAGGACCATTTTCCTTTATTTCCTGTCCGGCGCGCTGTTTTTTCAGCCAGGGTATATAAAATTTGCCAAATGCTGTTACGAATAACAGTGCCAGTACAAATGATGTTATCAGTTTAATAGTCATATTTTTTCCCTAAGATAATCTGCAACTATCTCCCGTTCATCCATGTGTATTTTTTCATGACCGATGACCTGATAGTCTTCATGTCCTTTGCCAGCTAATAATATTACATCACCATCTTCCGCCATGTCAATAGCATAGTGAATTGCTTCTATTCTGTCACATATAACTTTATATGGTGTTTGGCATCCTTCAAGTCCTACAACAATCTGTGCAATTATACTCTCAGGTTCTTCCGTGCGTGGGTTGTCAGAGGTTACAATTACATAGTCCGCATTATCTGCAGCAATTCTTCCCATAATTGGTCTTTTTTCATGATCTCTGTCTCCGCCGCATCCGAAAAGACATATAAGTCTTCCTTTAGTTACAGCCCTTAAAGTCTTAAGTACTTTTTCAAGAGGATCCGGTTTGTGCGAATAATCAATGATAATACTGTAATTTCCATCGGTCGGAACTGTCTCTACTCTTCCTTTAACTCCTTGTGCATCTTTAAGAGCATCAGCGCATTTTTTAAACTCCAATCCTTCCGAAACGCACACGGATATTGCCGTAAGTGCATTGTAAATTGAAAACTGTCCGGGAATTGAAAGTTTTACTTTTGCTTTTTCACCGTTCATTACCGCATTAAATTCTACGCAGTCTTTTTCAAGTACTATATCTTCGGCCTTTATATCAGCATTACAATTGTATATTGAAGTTTTAATAAGTGGGCTCTCAACGGCTTCAAGCATAAATTCAGCATAAGAATCATCCAAGTTAACGCAGGCCTTATCACAAAGAGAGAAGATTATTCTTTTTGCTTTTGCATACTCATCCATCGTTTTGTGCAAGTCAAGATGATCCTGTGAAAGATTCGTATATGCAGCAGTTGAAAATCTTATTCCGGAAATCCGCTCCATATAAAGCGAATGTGAAGAAACTTCCATTACAACATATCTGCAGCCCTTATCTGACATATCCCTGAAAAGTTTTTGCAGCTCAAGGCTTTCAGGTGTGGTAAATTCACTGTGAATGAACTCATCACCGATCATATTGCCGTTGGTGCCTACGAGTCCGACCTTGTCGCCTGTTACGCTTTCTATTATATGCTTTATAAGATTGGTGCTTGTTGTCTTGCCGGCAGTTCCGGTAACTCCGATTATTTTCATATTATCTGCAGGATACCCATAAAACGCGCAGCTTATTAATGCCAGTGCTTTTCTGCAGTCATCTACCATTATATATGGCACCTGAATATCCGGTTCTTTTTCACAAATAACTACAGATGCACCATTATCACAGGCAGAGCTTATAAATTTATTGCCATCAGAATTCAATCCGCAAATTGCAACAAATATATATCCGCTCTCTGCTTTTCTTGAGTCATAGCATATTCCGGAGATATCTGTATTCATATCTGCTGTTGACTTTAAAATATTTAATTTTTCACACAGTTTTGAAAGTTTAATCATACCTTTTCTGCCACCCTCAGTTTTGCACTTCTGGCCCTTGGATTTGCATCTATTTCCTCATTGCTGGGAAGTATGGGTTTTCTTTGAACACTCTTTAGCGTTTTTACAAATCCGCATACACAAATTGGCGCCTCACGCGGACAAGTGCATCCGTCTTCCCTTGAATGAATTTTATTTTTAATTATTCTGTCTTCAAGCGAGTGGAAACTTATAACGCAAAGTCTTCCGCCGGTTCTGAGATAATCCGGCGCTGTATCCATCATCTCGCTTATTGCACCGAGTTCATCATTTACAGCTATTCTTATAGCCTGAAAGCATCTCTTTGCAGGGTGCTGTTTCTCCCGTAATGCACTTGATGGCATACCGCTTTTTATAATATCTACAAGCTCGAAAGTAGAATCTATGCTTTTAATACTTCTTGCATCAACTATTTTGGAAGCAATTCTTCTGGAAAACTTTTCTTCTCCAAATTCAAAAAAGATTTTTGCAAGTTCTGACTCATCATAACCATTAACTATATCGAAAGCCGTGAGCGATGAGCTGGAGTCCATTCTCATATCAAGAGGGGCATCTTTCATATATGAAAACCCGCGCTCTGCATCATCAAGCTGCGGTGATGAAACTCCCAAATCAAAAAGCATTCCGTCAACATTGCCTACACCAAGCGATTCTATTACATCAGCTGTTTTTCTAAAATCCGAATGTACAAATATAACCTTATCCCCAAATTTCTTAAGCCTGTTCTTTGAATAAGCTATGGCATTGTCGTCTTTATCTATACAAATAAGCTTACCGCTGGTAAGCTTATTTGCTATTTCATATGAATGTCCGCCTAAGCCGAGTGTTCCATCGACATAAATACCATCGGGCTTAATATTAAGATTCTCGATACATTCATTCAACAATACCGAAATATGGGGTGCATCCATCAGAACTCAAGTTCCTCCATTACTGCTGCAATATTTTCTGGTTTGGTTTCCTCATCGAAAATCATTTTCCAAGAATCGCTGTCCCAAACCTCAGCATGATTATTACAGCCAACTATTGTAACATTTTTTGTCAATCCTGCAAAGTCCCTAAGATTTTGTGGAATAATCGTTCGTCCCTGTGAATCCAGATCACATTTGGAAGCATACGCAAAAATCGGACGCATTTTTCTTTGCTTAATATACGGCATCGATGAGACTTTATGTGAAAATTCTTTCCAGTCCGTATCTGAATACATGCAAAGGCATCTATCCATAGATATTGTTATATATATTGTTTCCCCAAGCTCATCCCGAAGCTTGGATGGTATAAATATTCTTCCCTTTGTATCAAAAGAGTGTTTGAATTCGCCCGTCATCCCTGTTTGCTCCACTTTGCTCCACAATTCTCCACCGATTGATTAAATATTACTTGTTAACATAATATATTGCAATATAATTTTTTTGTAATTTTTAGTCTTTTTTTGTCAAATTTACAGGGTTTTTTATTAGTTTTTCATCTTTTTTACAACAAAATGTGGTTAAGAGAAAAGCCCGGCACAAGAACTTGTGTCGGGCTTTATTTTTATTTTTTAATTTAATTTAAAAAAAATTTTTTTAAAGAGAATTTCTTACACAATATAAGATGAATTTTTATCCACCTTCGTTTTTTAATCTGTATTTTGTACCATTGCATATAAAATATGCATATCTCTCAGAAACAGTCCCATAAAACTCCAATGACATATTTTCATCGATTCTAATCTCGTATTTTCTATACCCCTCATCGCCTTCAGAATAATTCACACTGCATTTTCTTATCCCCTCCGAATTAACTGTTGATCCGTCTTCTTTGCCCAGTACATAGCTAACTTCAGCCTCAGATTTATCAATATCCATCGAATTCACTCTAATAAGCGCAGTATTATATCCCTTAACATCTGCAACATAAGTGTAGTTTCCTTTTGGGCTCCATCTTGTATCTGCATCTTCACCATTATTTATTTCGCTTATATCATCATCCGAAAAAGAAAAATCTTCCTTATTTATTTCGGACAAATCGACAAGATGAGTATTTCGGTACTGGTTTGGTGAAATTTGCTGCTCCGATTTGCCACAGCCTGTCAAAAATATAAATAGCAAGACATAAGGTATCAGCGTTAATTTAATACAGATTGTCCTGTTCATCGAATTTAAGTTCCATTTCGTAGTTTATCTCAGTGGTATTATCATTAAGTTTCATATTATCTATAATTTGATTTTTCTGGCTTGTGATAAGGAATGGTTTGAACTGTTTTGCCCTATGTTTCTGTTGCATGCGAGGATGGTTTTTAGGTTCCCAATGGATATCCATAATATCTGAATAATCCTTTTTTTCTGCGACCTTGGTAGCAAATTTCTCATTTTTACCATGGTCTATTATTTTCTGGACGTATGAATTATATGTATCGTTTCTTCCCATATTTATCCAACTCTTTTTAAATAAATATAATGATGTAGTTTAATTGTTGCCGTATAAATTTTATGTTAGTATAATTACAGTTACAGGTGAGGTGCTTATATTATGTTAACCAGTTATAAAGAAGTATTATTTTTTATTCAGGATTATCTGCTTAAATACAGCGATGAAAATCATATCGTAAAATTCTCAGATATAAAAACAGCACTAGATAAAGAGGAAATGCCAATTGCAGACTCAACACTTAGAGAATACATTAAAACCACATGTGACTATCTCGGAGCTGTAGTAAGACGTGGAAAATACGCCGGATACTATATAAATGAACATCCGTTTACTCTTGCAGAGCTTAAAATACTTGTCGATTCTGTTCAAGCCTCAAAATTTCTATCACAGAAAAGAACAGCAGAGCTCATTTCAAAACTTGAGTCACTCACTTCTGTTTTTGAAGCCAAGCAGTTGCACCGAAGCGTCTTCATAAGCAAAGGCATCAAAAGTGAAGACGAAAGTATTTTTATGAAGGTAGATACTATTTACAACGCAATTGATTCCAATCATTCAATAGTATTTAAATACTGCGAATATGGTCTCGACAAAAAACTAATTCAGAAAAATGGCGGCAAAAGCTATAATGTTTCGCCTTTTTCGCTAATATGGGACAATGAAAATTATTATTTGCTCTCTTATGATAATGACCGACGCGATATACGCCATTACAGAGTAGATAAAATGGTCAATATTAAGATTAGCAGTTCAAAAAGAATCGGTAAAGAAGTTTTTTCTAAAATTGACATATCTTCATACCGTAAACAAATTTTCGGTATGTTCAGTGGGGATGTATCGCAAGTTAAAATACGTTTTAAAAACAATCTCATAGGTGCCGCATTGGATATTTTGGGAAAAGACATCATGATAATTCCCGATGGTAAAGATCATTTTATTGCTATTACTGAGGTTGCGCTCTCTCCGCATTTCTATGGATGGCTCTTTGCTTTCGGCAAAGACGCCAAACTCATTTATCCCTTCAAAGCAGTTAAAAAAATGCAGGACATGGCGCAGGAAATACTTTCGCGCAACGACGATTAACATTAAATAGCGAAAAAGGGCCTTAGCAGCCCTTTTAATCAAAAAATATTGTACGGCTTCTTGCGCCGTATTCTTTCAGCAATCCTTTTTCGTCCTCTACAATTTCAAAAAATTTTGAAGGAGCCGAAAACCACGTAACTTTCTTTAAATCAAGATCAATTGTTATACTTCCATAAGTCGATATATCAGATACATTATATACTTTATCATGAAAGAGCAGTAATTCATACTGCTCTTCAATTTCACCTATATATTTAACTTTTCCTATAAATTCCGTATTATTCACTCTTAAAAATCAGTCGAATACAAATCTATTTCTGCCCTCTTCTTTAGCCTTGTAGAGTCTATTATCTGCTTCGGTAAACAAATCACTGAAATCTGCTTTATCATCTATAACGCCCTCTGCACATCCTATGCTTATGGTCATTCTATTGTTGTCTGCCGGCAGTGCTTCAAATTCATGTTTTGCGACAGCATCAATCAGCTTTTCTGCAACTGTTTTCGTATTTGATACATTATCAACTATAACGACAAACTCCTCGCCGCCCCATCGATAAACAGAATCACTATCACCTACGTTTGCTTTAAAAATCTTAGCCATTTCAATGAGTACAGCATCACCTACATCATGACCATAGTTATCATTAACTTTTTTAAAGAAGTCCAAATCTATTATCAGAACTCCCTTGCTTTTACTTACTTTTGAAAGAGACTCCACATAACTATCAAGTGCATATCTGTTTGGAAGTTCAGTTAAGTTGTCCATGCGGTACAGTGTTTCATACTTATTGCTGAGCTTATTAAGCTGTTCCTGAGTTTCAGAACGCACAGTTTCAAGCAAAAAAGATACAAAATATGTGCAAATATATACAACCGGAAACCTAATTGTGAACGTAGTACCATAATCTGTACAGAACTTTGCAATCGGTGGAAAATGAAAACAAACCAGCATTATTAACAGTATTACTGCACATAAAATAGAACCTAACTTCTTACCGAAGAAATACATACCCAGTGACGGTAGAAGTAGCAACCATACTATTGAGAAATTATCAGTTCCGCCGGTAACAATAAAGTATGAAAATAATATTACTATTTCAGCCAAGAAAAGATAAGATGCAACTTTTTCCAATTCTTTGCTTTTAGATGCAAGTAGATAGTTAATAAGACACAAAACCGAAAAACTGCTTGTAAATGCAAACAGCAAGCTCACTTTTGTAATTACATTGATAATCGACATAACAAATCCGACAAGGAAGAATGCTAAATAAGTGCTAAGACGCATTGATTTCCTTCTGCTGTCAGGGTCTATAATATCTATATCTATCAGTCTTCTTCTGACAGTATTGCCCGATAATAATTTTATTTTTATAAAATCAAGAATTTTTTTCAACATATTATGCTACCAAATCCCACCATCAGACTATTTCTATATATACAACTATATAGAAATACGTTTAAAATCCCGATACATTACAAATTAATATTCAATGTAATTTTAGATATTATTCATTATAATATTTTCAACTGTGGATATAAAGAATTTTTTTGTTAATTTTTTAATTAGGAACTGTATATGAATCAGTGACAGTTGTAATACTTTATTGCCGTTGAGTCTGTAAGTATAACATCGCATTTTCCGTTATACAAATATGTAAAGCACTCTGTCGTTCCACCTTGGAGTCTAAACACATTCCCGAGTTTGTTCAGTGTTTTTTTATCCGACTGAAGCGCTTCCATTGCCTCGGTTGTTGATGGCATTGCCATATTCTTACCCTTCAAATTGGATATAACTGTTCCTTGTCTTGCAGCTATCACGATATCATTATGAATATATGGGCCATATGTTGTGTAAATAAACTGATCAACCTCTTTTTCCGGAAGGGCTATCCCGCCCCATGCTACATCAATATTTCCAGACGCAAGTTCATCGTATACATTTTCTTTTTTTATAGTCATTGCCTGAAGTTCCCATCCCAGATAATCACACACTGCCTGGGCAAGCTGTATATCAAATCCCCAATATGAACCTGTAGCTGAGTCTATATATACGAATGGAAAGGAGTCTATATCCACGCCGATAAGAAGCGTCCTGGGTTCAGCTTGCGGAAGATTGTCAAGTGCTGTTTCATCTTTATTAAAGTCAACAGCATTATCTGCCCCAAGCCATTTAAGAGAAAGTTCACCGACCGTTCCTCTTGCAGCAAGCACGGAAACTGCTCCGGTTACATAGTAATAAAGCATATCATCGTTTCGAAATGCCATATAATAATCCTGGCTTTCCATCGTCTGTATAGTCTTTACACCGTATTCTGCTTCATTTCCGCATGCACACATTGAAAACACAACTGTTATGAGAAGCAGTATCGTGATTAATCTTTTTATCATAGTTATTAATGCCTCGGTTTATATTTTGCTTTTTTATTTTTCTTTGGTTTAAATTTAATTATAAGTATTATTCCAAATACAAGTATCGCAGCCCCTGCAAAAACAAGCGGAACTACATTCACCTTCTGCTCAATTATCTCTGTTTCAGGTATCGGAGTTATACTAATTTCCGAAGTAGGCACAACCTCAGTTTCTGTTTGGGGATTATTATTTGTCTGTTCCTCAATTTCTGCAGTAGGTGTAGGTTCCGGTGTTGTTTCCGGTTCTACATATGCATCGCGTTCTTCATCAATTCTTTCGTCAAGCGTAAGAGCATATCCTACAAGTGTATTTGCAACATCTCCAAACAGCTGTTCATTATAGTTGCCATTTCTTGTCATAACTGTAACCACTATCGGATATGGCGTATAGATAATACCCGCCGCATGGTAAACTGCGCCGTCGGCTTTCGACGGATATTCTCCGTACTTCTGCGCAACCTCGTATGAATAATCACGCATAAGATTAAGGTAATGTCCGGGCTGTGTCTGCTTCATACACTCAATTACGTGTGAATACTCGTCACTGTGATTGTACAGATACATAAGTATTTTATTATAATATCTAGCTGTATAGTAGCTGTCTTCTGTAAACTTCGGATCAGTAAAATATTCCTGTGAGAGATCCGTATATTTTATAAAACGGTCAGAGCATTTATCTCCGTATTCTTCTCCTCCGTTATATCTGACTATATCATGTCCTCTGTCGTTATCTGAATTTACGATTGAAGCATATTCCTGTTGAGCAACTGTATAGCCATATATATTCGTAGTCTGGTCAATTTCACCGGCGTTTTCCTTCTCTTCCAGCAGCATACAGTTCGGGACCTTATAAAGCGACGCCGAATACATAAATACATCGGCATTGTAATACCATTCTTCACCGGTTTGACTGTAATAAAAGCCTATTGAGGTATCTCCTCCTTCACCTGCAATACAGCTTTCAATAAGCGAAGTCAGTTCGGCATCATCTATCATGTTATGAACCTGATACCCTGTACTGGTATTTTCTGCACATGCTGCCGTACCAAATGTAAATATCATCACCAGAAATATGGCAACAGATATTATCCTTTTCCCAACAAATCTCATAAAATTATACTATCTTTCCAATTCTATTATATATCCAAGTTTTCCACCATAATCTTTTGGCCACTGTGCATATGGATCATTTCCCGAGTCATTTAAGCACCACTTGCCATTCATCCACCAGAGCATAATATAGTCCTCACGCTCTCCCTGGTCTGTATATGACGGCTCTCCAAATCCCCATGCACCCAGAGAATTAATATCTATGGTTTCATTATTTTCCCATATGTAATTTCCGTTTTCGTCCCTGTGACATCCTATCCAGCAATACTCTATTCCGCTGTTATTGCAGTATGTAATTACAGTTTTGAGTTCATCATATGAGGATATAGTTACAAGGTGTCCGCTTTGGACTGCATTTGCAGCCTTTTGAGCATCTTCCCATGATATGTCTCTTTTTACAGCAACATATCTGTCAGTACTGTTTTCGATGTTGTCTTCATCTTCGTCATCAGTCTGAGCATTATCTCCGCTCTGTGTCCCCGAAAGAATAACAACAGTTTCTGGCGGAGTACCGATTTCCAACATTTCACCGTCCAGACCAAGCTCCGAAGATGGTTCCGGTGTCGGGAAAACAGTTCCATCAGGGATAGGAAGATTGACATCACCCTCAACATTAGTATCAACCACGACATTATCTGCATCAACAGTTCCGGCACGATGAATAGAGGAAAGCATGGAAACGAAAAGAATTACTCCAATAATAACAAGAAGACTTAAAAAAAGCATGAACAGCAATTTAATCTTTGATTTAAAAATATCTGCTTTAAATACTTTTTCTTTAAAAAACTTCTCTATCCTTTTCCAAAATTTGAGATTTTTGATTTTCCCCCACAAGCCGTGGAAAAATTCCTTTACCTTTCCCATAATATCGTGCCTCCATAGTATATTTACAGATAAGAATATGATTATAATCTAGCATTTCAATAATATTATGTCAACGGTATTATGTTGGAAAATATGTTTTTTTCCGCCCTTTATGATATACTCAAATCATGAAAAAATTTATGATTATTTTAACAGTTGTTGTTATTTTTTCTTTTTCTTTAATAGGCATTTCGTATCCGTACAAAGCTTCACTTGCAGTAAAGGAAAGCGTGGAACCTACAGCAATTAATTCGCCTCAGCTTACACCTGCTCCGACTCCATCTCCTTCGGAATCTCCCGTTCCCAGTCCTGAGCCGACATTATCCCCAGGTGAAGAGATTGCCAATTATGCACGTCTTTTTGACGGATATCCTTATAAATATGGTGAAGAAACCCCTGAAAAAGGGTTTGACTGTTCTGGTCTTGTCTTTTATGTATATAAGCAGTTCGGATATCCACTATATAGGACAGCAAGTGACATGCACAAAAACGGCATTGAAGTAGATGAGTCTGAGATGCAACCCGGAGATATCATCTTATTTAAAAAAGGCTATTGGATATATCACTGTGGTATATATCTCGGTGGGTGGCAATTTATACATGCAAAAGACGAAGGTGCCGGTGTATGCATTTCATGGGTTGAAGAGTACAGCAACAACAATATAGAGGTCCGTCGGATTGTGGGAACTGTTGAGCCATTCACCCAGGAACCGTTCATCGCAGAAGAGTGAATTACCGCAGAGTATAAAGAGCTATGGGTGTAGGATTAATATCGAAAAAATTGCGTACTAATAGCACAACGAAGTACGCAATGCCTACTATTTAGCAGCGTCTCTACTAGCCGTGTTTCCATACGTCATGTGACAGGTGGATACACGGGCTGATGATATATAAAAAAGAATGGCATTACGTGCATCCTTGTCACATAATGCCATTCTTTTTTATAAAAGTGATGTTGATTCTAATCATCATCTAGTTCAAATCCATCTTTTCCAACCGCACATAATGGACACTCAAAATCGTCAGGAAGCTCATCAAACAGAGTTCCCTCATCTATTCCGAGGTCATCACATCCTTCATCCTCATTATATTCCCAGCCACAGACTTTACATTTGTAAATAGCCATATTCAAAAATCTCCTTTTCCAATATTTTGACATTCGGGGCATATTCCTTCAAAGATTGTCCTGTGCCTCTTAATCTTGAATCCAGTTTCGCTTTCCACGCTCTGATCGTGATCAAAATTATATTTGACAGGCGCGTCAATTACCTTCCCACAAATACTGCAGATAATGTGGTAATGATTCTCAAGACGGCTGTCAAAACGGTCTGACCCCGGAACACGTACATATGTAATATCTTCATTATCGCTAAGCACTTTGAGATTTCTGTATACTGTTCCGCGGCTGATTCGTTCATCCGACTGTCTTGCTTCATTATAAATACTGTCGGCATCCGGATGATCACATCTTGACATGACTATGCTGTAGACTTCACGTCTTTGCTGTGTATTACGTTGCTGTTTTACTTTATTATCCATAAAGAGCCTTTCTGCGAGGTCCTATTGAAATTTAATATATTAAAATGGGCATATATTGTCAACAAAAAACTTGCAGTTGAGATATGCCTGCAAAATATATTTTTCTTAAATTCCGTAAAAAGCGCAATCACCATGCGATGATTGCGCTTTTTACAATTATCTTTTTCTGTTTCCATAAATTGCTATAAGTCTAAGCATCTGTGCAAGAGAAGTTGCAAGTGCGGCGACATAAGTAAGTGCAGCAGCTGTAAGCACTTCTTTAGCTTCGTTATAATCTTCGCCATCTAGTATGTTGTATTCTTTAATACACTTAAGTGCTCTTGCACTTGCATCAAATTCTGTAGGAAGCGTTATTAACTGAAACAACACGCACAGCCCGAACAATGCAATTCCTATATACACAAGATTAAAAGCCAAAGGAATAATCGCTCCAAGCAAACACCCTGCAATTATTACCGGCCATGACAGTTTAGAACCGAAATTTGTAATCGGCACAATTGCTATACGCAGCTTTGCTGGGAAATAATTATGTGCATACTGTATAGCATGTCCGCATTCATGGGCAGCGACACCGACTGAGACAGATGAAGGTGTTGAATATTCATGTTCCCCGAGAACAACACGTTTAGATTGTGGATCATAATAATCAGTCAAAGTTCCTGATGTCTGTGCAATCGGAACATACTGCAGATTGTTCCGATCAAGAATTGCCCTCGCCGCCTGAGCTCCGGTAATTCCGCTTCTGTTTTGCTTTGCTGAATACTTATTATAAGTCTTTTTCACCTTTGCACTTGCCCAGAACGAGAATATCATCGCGGCAAAAAACAAAACTGTAGCAAAGGTATACAAACTGTTTCCAGAATAATAGCCCATGTTATTTTTCCTTGATATATTTATCTATTGATTTGGCGGCAGTTTTGCCGGCGCCCATTGCAAGGATTACTGTTGCAGAACCTGTTGCAGCATCTCCTCCGCAAAATACTCCCTTACGAGAAGTTTTTCCCTCCTCATCGGTTTCAATTCCGCCCTTTTTAGTAATGGTAAGTCCCTCTGTTGTATTTTTTATGAGAGGATTCGGCGACGTTCCAATTGCAATAATAACTGCATCACATTTAAGAGTCCAGTTGCTTCCCTCGACTGGAACAGGTTTCCTTCTTCCTCTTTCATCCGGTTCGCCAAGTTCCATTTTCTGAAGCTCAAGGCCTACTACTTTTCCTTCATCATCTCCGACTACAGATACAGGATTATTTAAAAGTTTGAACTCGATTCCTTCGGCTTCTGCATGTTCAACTTCTTCTTTTCGAGCCGGCAGCTCATCTTTCCCTCTTCTATATGTAATATAGACATGTCCGTCACCAAGTCGTTTTGCAACACGTGCTGCGTCCATCGCAACATTTCCGCCACCGACCACAGCAACATCGTGGAACTTCTTAAGGGGAGTATCATAGTCGTCGCGATAGGCTTTCATTAGATTTGTGCGGGTAAGAATCTCATTTGCAGAATAAACTCCCATTAAGTTTTCACCTTCTATATGGAGGAACTGCGGAAGTCCTGCACCTGATCCAATATACACAGCCTCAAATCCGTCATCGAAGAGTTCATCAATAGTCTCGCTCTTTCCAATAATTGCATTATTGACTATCTCAACACCCATTGCTGTAAGGTTGTCAATTTCCGTCTGAACAATCTTCTTTGGAAGTCTGAACTCAGGTATACCATATACGAGAACTCCGCCGCTCTTATGAAAAGCTTCAAATATGGTTACATCATATCCCATTTTGCGAAGATCCCCTGCACATGTAAGTCCGCTCGGTCCTGAACCTATTACCGCAATCTTATGTCCGTTTGAAGGCGGAACTTCTATCTCACATTTTTCTTCCTTTGCATTGTGATAATCAGCTACAAATCTCTCAAGTCTTCCAATAGCAACACTTTCTCCTTTTATGCCACGTACGCACTTAGACTCGCACTGTCTTTCCTGCGGACATACTCTTCCGCAAACAGCCGGAAGTGAATTAGTAGATGTTATAATCTCATAAGCAGCATCGAAGTCTCCCTCTGCCACCTTTGCAATAAACTGCGGAATTTTTACGGATACAGGGCATCCTGTACGGCAGAGAGGATTTGGGCAATTAAGGCATCTTTTTGCCTCGGCAATAGCTGTTTCAGCACTGTACCCTAGAGCAACCTCATCGAAATTTTTTGCGCGTTCTATCGGGTCCTGCTCCGGCATTTCATTTTTTACTAAACTCATATCAGCCATTAGTTAACTCTCCTTCCACCTGTCATATTGCAAATATGTTTATTAAGCTCATCCTGCTCATCTTTGTAAAAAGCAGATCTCTTAAGAAGAAGATCAAAATCCACTTCATGTGCATCAAAGTCAGGGCCATCAACACATGCAAATTTTGTCTCTCCTCCGACCATAACTCTGCATCCGCCGCACATACCTGTTCCGTCGACCATAATCGGATCAAGGGAAATAATGGTTTTAATTCCATACGGGCGCGTTACATCTGCAAGGAACTTCATCATTATGTCCGGTCCTATTGCAATAACTCTGTCAAACTGAGGTTTCTTTTGCGAAATATTTTCCTCTATTTCCTCGCGGAGTGCATCAGTTGTAAATCCTTTTCTTCCATATGTACCATCGTCTGTACACATTATAAGTTTATTTGATGCCTCTTTAAGTTCATCTTTGAGAATTACAATATCTGCAGACCTGAATCCGCCTATAAATGTTACATCTATTCCTCTTGCATGCATTTCCTTTGCTATAGGATAGGCAATTGCGCATCCTACGCCGCCGCCGACAACACATACCTTTTTAAGTCCATCCATTTCAGTTGCTTTTCCAAGCGGTCCGACTACATCGGATATGACATCACCCTCTTCAACGGTATGAAGCATTCTTGTAGTACGCCCCGCAGCCTGAACCATAACAGTAACTGAGCCTTTTTCTCTGTCATAGCCGGCAACAGATACAGGAACTCTCTCGCCCTGTTCATCAAGTCTGAATATTACAAACTGACCCGGCATGGCGTGTCTTGCTATCATCGGTGCTTCAATTTCAAACAAGCATATGGTTTTTGCTTCATTAAGAAATTCCTTTTTTAATACTTTATACATAAGCAGCTCCTCAACTTTTACTATACTGTTTTGTGTCATTTTACCATTATTACAGTCTCATTTCAATAAATCGCGGTATTAAACATCACTCATAATCATATATATTTTCTCATTTTTATATTCATATTTTACTAATACTTTCCACTTAAAAATATGTGAAAAGGTTTTTTCTCAGGCAAGTCAGCCGACCGCTCCCCCGGATTTATCCGTGCAGAGCATTCAGTCCTAACAGTTTAACCCATATTTAATTAAAAAATTCAAAATAAGATTTAAAATCGTGGTTCTTGTTTTTATATTAATCTTTTGCTAGTATTAAGAAGTTGAATTTAATTATTAGGAGTTTCTATTAATGGGTATTATAATTCTTGCAATCATTGTTATTCTGCTTGCAGTTATCTCAGTCCGGGCGATTAATTTTAAACCTAAAGCAGAACCTGAACGTACAGTTGAAAACATTTCATTCGATGAAGATGCTGCGATTGATGCACTTGGTCAATTAGTCAGATGTAAAACCGTTTCTGAATACGACCCGTCTACAGAAGATAACGAGGAATTTTCCAAACTTCTCAATCTGCTTCCGACACTATATCCCTCGGTTTTCGAAACATGCGAATACAAGGAATTTCCCGACAGAGGTATTCTCTTTAAATGGAAAGGTCAGGAAGAGGGTGATCCTGCCGTATTTATGGCCCACTACGATGTTGTTCCTGTTGAAGAAGAAAACTGGACACGCCCTGCATTTGATGCTCTCATTGAAGATGGTGTTATGTGGGGACGTGGAACACTCGATACAAAAAACACTTTCAATGGTGTTCTATCCGCAGGTGAAAATCTTATAAAGCAGGGATTTGTTCCAAAACACGATATATACTTTGCTTTTTCAGGCGGCGAGGAAGTAAACGGACCCGGTGCCAGAAATATAGTTGCTTATTTCAAAGAAAAAGGTATCACGCCCTCAATGGTTCTTGACGAAGGAGGAGCTGTTGTTGATAACATCTTCCCCGGCGTAAAAGAAAGCTGCGGACTGATAGGAATTGCGGAAAAAGGCATGATGAATGTCCGCTTTGATTATGAAGGTAACGGTGGGCATGCATCTGCTCCCGCTCCGCATACACCCGTAGGGCGTCTAAGTGCGGCATGCTGCAGACTTGAAAATCATCCATTCAAAATACACTTTACCAAACCTGCACTTGAGATGTTTGATACTCTCGGCAGAAGATCCACTTTCCTTTATCGCGTTATTTTTGCAAATCTTTGGTGTTTCGGTCCTGTACTTGATTTGATTTGTAAAAAGAGCGGCGGAGAACTAAATGCTCTGGTAAGAACAACTACTGCTTTTACAATGATGTCAGGTTCAAAAGCTCCGAATGTAATTCCGCCCAAAGCATCTATGACCGCAAACTTCAGAGTAAATCCTGCAGAGACCATCGATTCGGCTCTTGAATATGTTAAGAAGACAATAAATGACGATGAAATAAACGTAACTTTGCTTAATTACCTCAACCCCAGTGTTATTTCCCGTACTGACTGCGATGGTTGGTACAGAGTTCGCAATGCGGTTGTTGATACATGGAAGGGTTCAATTGCCGCACCTTATCTTATGGTTCAGTGTTCAGACTCTACCTATTATGGTGAAATAAGTGACCGCGTATACAGATTCAGTGCTGCGGATATGACTGTCGATGAACGTCACAGCATTCACGGAAACGATGAGCACATACGTATTTCAACAGTTAAAAAGGCAGTTGAGTTCTTCATAAGAGTAATGAAAGAGTGCTGATAATTTAAATCCAAATTTTAAAGGCATCCGGGTATTGCAAATGCCCGAATGCCTTTATTTTTATTATTTCCCAAGCGGAATTTTCCTTATAATTTATGATTTCTTTTCATATTATCGTAGTGCTTCATCATCGGTTTTTCGATAGCTTTCACGATTTTGGTATCAAGATTGAACCAGTATATTGCCGCAACGAGCAAAAACAGTGCCAGTATCACAATTAATATTATAACAAGTGCTTTCATTATGTTCTCCTTTTACCAGCTTTCGTCATCATCAAATTCCACTAGTGAGGCATCAATTGGTGTCTCATTCATTACTGTCTGCATGAAAACATTAACATCATTTCTCATTTCACGCCTTGTAATCGAAGTCGGGTCCATAAGGTCCTGTCGAACAGTACACATTTTAATTCCGCGCTGTCTGGCTCCTTCTTCAAACAGTCCGCTTATTGCCCCTACTCCCTTACACGATATCTGATCGAACATAATAATCAAATCGCAGTTAAACTCATCGTATTTCTGCCACAAGTCGTCAAGCATGAGCTCATATCCGCCTTTTGTATGTGCTCGCATTGTCGACGTCTGATACATTTTTGCAATTCCATACAGCATAGATTCTTTGGAAGTGGTGTCAATCAGCTCCGTACCATGAATATCTATCATTTCACAAACAGAATCAATTCCCCAGCATTCCAAAAGCCAGTTATTGAAATTTGCATAATTATTGGCGGGCGTATTCCAGATAATAGCCCTGTATTTTATTGTTTTCGGGCAAATTCCCATCTCTACTTGCTTTTGGAGAATTGCATTAACCTTATGGTCATTATCCAGTGCATACTGTTCTCCGCAGACAGCCTGATGTTCAAAAATTCTGTAAAGCCAGGCAGAGGCACCTGTGTGAGGTGGGATATTTGTCCTGTTCATTTCCCACTTTTCAAATTTTGCTTCATTCTGCTTATTCCAGATTTCGCAGCCCTTCTTAAGAGCTTCATAATCAAACTTTTCGCCTGTATGCTTTTCCATAAAAGCAATGGCTGAAAGCATTTCATCTATCGCATACTGCTGAACCTCATCGCGTTTCCATCGAAGCGGTATATTCAGCGGCTGCGTTGGAAGACCTATGCGTCTATCCTGAATCATGGATGTCATAATAGACCCATCACATGGCATATTTGATGTAACCATGCAGCAGCCGATTTTCGGAAAATCATCTTCTATAGCCAGTCCTGCCTCAAATGACGGAAGCGGGCATACATCCGCAGGCAGTCCGTGTATTTCACTTTGCCCTATATAGTGCACTGGGCTGTGCTGATTTATGAGGGAGGGAAGGTACATCGGATATTCCTGAAACAATATTGTCTTACAGTTTGGAAATCCCTTGCCGATCAAAGAAGGCAGAAGCTCATCAACGCATATTATCTTGCTGTTAAGTTTCTTTGCTTTTTCAGAGCCCGGATGCAGGTTCATATCTGCGCTGAATATGGTTGTCAATGTATCCGTAACATTATCTGCAAGATAATTAAGATTCATTCTTGCAGCCCGAAGTGCAGCCCCTCTTTGTCCGGAAACAAGCCTGTCAAAAAAAGATGGTACTGTGAGATATGAAAACATCCATCTGTAACGGGATATTGCCTTTAAGTTCTGTATAAGATGGGAAAACATCCATTTTATAAGTATTCCCCACAGAACACACCACTGCGTAAAATCATACCAGGTATCTTTGAATCCGCGCCATTCTCTGTGCTTGTAAATTGCGGTTCCTTTTTCAAGATTTTCACTCACACCTTTATTCATTGTTACTGTCCCCCTTCCTGGATTTTCTTAATCTCAAGGCTTTCCATAAATGCCTGGATACGTGTAGACAGCTGTCCTGAACCTCTTACAACATATTCCCTGTCAATACCAAGTGTCGGTATGCCGTATTCTTCCAACATGACCTGAGTATTAAGTGTCCTTTCATATCCCCAGAAATCGCAGAATTTTGCCTGCTCATATATGATTCCGTCGGCGTTGTACTCTTCAACAAGCTTTTTAATCAGCTGTCTTCTTCCTTCAATCTTTTCCTGAGACATGAATCTTGGGCACTGGTTTGTTTCAAGATAATTTCTGCATATCTGTTCAATTACACTTTCATTATCATTAAGCACTATTTTCTGTCTGCCGGGGAACGAGCCGAAACAGTACCTATCCGCCGCAACGTAACATCTGCAGTTTTCAAGGATTTCGGAAAAAGCATAATCGTCAAGTTCGGATCCTACAACAACCACCCTTGCTCTCCATATATTTTTCTCATCCTTTTCACGAGCTCTCAATTCTTCCAAAGTTTCTTTAAGATATGGAAGAATCAGCGTCGTAGGGCAGCAGTAACTTACTAGCGAAATAATATGAAATTCGCGAGGCGTAATAACAGGATTTTCTTCTTTACGCATCTCGGATATTTCTTCAAATATTTGGCACATTTCGTTATGCTCATCAACTGCCAAACGTATGCTTTCTTCTGAAAAATCCACGCCGTAGTTCTTTTCAAGTGGTTCAATAAAATATTTTTTTACTTGGTCCGTATAAAATTTAAGACCATGCGGAGTAACTTTAAGGGGAGCATCAATAATTCCGTAGCTAAACTTTGGATTTGATGAAATGCCAAGTTCTTTAATATTTTCAACAACTCTCACCATCTGCTGACAGGTATCGGACGAGGCATAAAAATCCACAAAATTAAATCCGCCTTCAAAGGCTCTTTCAAAAAGTGCCCTCGTATATCCGCATATAAAACTCGACATATAGTACTGGCTTATATCCAAAGAACCTGTATTTGGAGCTCTGAGTCTTACAGTAAATGCATTTCCGCTGTTAAGAAGTGCCTCCGGTATATAGTAGCACGTATATCCTACTGCTACGCCGCCTTCTTCTTTTGCTTTTTGCACAAGGTCATTGTTCGCCTGTTCTAGCAGATTTTCAAAATAATGTATATGCTTTAAATCTTTCACCTTCTGCGCCTCCCTTTTCGATTTCCGTAATTTTAGTTAACTTTTTCCCTCATAAGCTTTTCGAGCATTATAACGGCTGCTACAGACAATATAAATTCTGCAATCAGTTGTCCGTAGCCAAGACCGGCCATTCCAAAAATTCTGTTAAGGATAATAATCGATGGAATTTCCAATATAATTTTTCTCGCAATTGCGAAAATAAATGCGACTTTTCCCCTTCCACATGCCTGAAACATTGCAACTGCCAAAAAATCCAGAGAAAGAAACGGTACAGCAAGAGAAAATCCTTTGAGAAAAATTGTTCCATCCCTTACAATCATCTCATTTGTCATAAACAATTTTATTATGTTTTCTGCAAATACATAGAATAGCGCTCCTGCTGCAAACATTGAAAGTGCAAATAAGATTTCTGAAAATCTTATCGTTTCTTTCATACGTTTCCTGTTGCCAGATGCATAGTTGTATCCTACAAGCGGCATTACTCCCTGTCCGCCTCCCATTGAAAAGTACAGCGGCACAAGAGCGACCTTATGGGCAATTCCCATTGCGGACACAGCTTCTGTTCCATATGATGCTGTAAGATTATTAAGAATTGTCATACCGGTAACGTTGAGCAGATTCTGTACCGATGCCGGCAGACCAACCCCGAAAACTTCCTTGAATATATATTTATTTGGAACTGCGCTCCTGGGATTTAGAGAAATATACGTATCATTCTTTTTAATTGTAATTAGGATAAGGTAATAAATGAGTGCAACGCAGTTGGATATAAATGTTGCACAGCCTGCTCCCGCCGAGCCCATATTCAGTCCCCAAGGCATAATAAAGATCGGATCAAGAATTATATTGAGTATACAGCCGGACATTACACCAACCGATGCATGTACAGATCTGCCTTCAGCACGGACAAGATTTCCCATAACGACATTCAGCATAGATGGCAAAGCACCACAGCTTACAGTCCAGAAAACATATTCATAGGTACTTATCCAATTTGTATCATCACTTCCCAGAATTTTAAGCATAAAATCTCTGAAGACAATTGAAAAAAGTGAAAATATAACGGCAAATAAAACTGTACAGTATATACCAAATGCAGCACTTTTCTTTACTGTATTATAGTCTCGTTGTCCTAAAGCACGGCTCATAAGGCTGGAGCTTCCCACTCCGAAGAGATTTGTAACTGCGTTAAATATAAGTATTGCAGGTGCTGCAAGAGTAACTGCGCTTGTTTCTATTGGATCATTTAAAAGTCCAACAAAAAATGTATCTGCCAGATTATAAATAACCATTACAATACTTGCGGCAATTGTTGGAATTGCAAGCTTTGCAACTGCTTTGGGTACAGGTGTATTTTCAAAAAGTTCGGTTTTTTTATCTGATATCATTAAAATTCCTTCCGATGAGCAATTTCTGATGCTTCAAATTATTTAATATCAAATTTCCTTATAAGTACTATAACGGATACAAGCAACATTATAGGAAACACAGTTGCTGCAAGTATTCCCTCATGCAGGTTGTTTTGGGAAATTGCGGATATTAATCCAACAAATGTAGGTCCGCCTGAGCAGCCTATATCTCCCCCAAGTGCGAGTAATGCAAACATAGCAGTTCCGCCCGGTATGGATTTAGAAGCCAGAGAAAATGTACCCGGCCATAAAATTCCGACAGAAAATCCGCAAATGGCGCAGCCTGCAAGAGCTACAAGCGGGTATGGAGAAAGAGAAATTACGAGATATGAAACTGCGCAGAGCACGCTGCATGCAACAAGTGCATTTGCAATAGGCATTTTATCTCCCAGTTTCCCGTAAATACTTCTTGCAATGCCCATACATATTGCAAACATCGTAGGGCCTAAAAGATCACCTGCAGTTTTACTTATATTTAATCCCTGCTCGGCAAATGTCGATGCCCATTGGCTTACGGATTGTTCGCAGGCTCCGGCGCAAAACATTAAAAACACAAAAACCCAGAACATTTTCTCAGAAACAAGCTCGCGAAATGTCATGGTTCTGCCATTTTCGTGTGGGGTAACAATTGGAACATGCATAAAAATTATTGCATTTACCAATGGTACTATAGCCCATAATATTGCCAGATATCTCCAATTTTCAATACCAAAAACTGAAAAAAATGCCGTCGATATAAGCACTACTCCAACGTGACCCCAGCAATAAAACGAATGCAATATGCTCATTGCACCACTTTTGTTTTTGGCAGGGCATCCGTCCAGCACAGGACTTACCAATACCTCTAGCAAACCTCCGCCTATAGCATACAGTACCACGGAAATAATAATACCTGTAAACGGTTTCGGCATAATGTTTGGAAGCAATGCCAGCAGCACAAGTCCCAATGCTGACAGGAAATGTGCTATAACCATTGATATTCTGTATCCTATTTTATCCACATAAAACACAGATGTAATATCCACGATAATCTGCAGTGTGAAATTTATTGTAATTAGCACTGTAATTTGAGAAAGAGGTATATCGTATTCCCTGTTAAATGTCAGGAAAAGCAATGGAGCAAAGTTATTGATTATTGCCTGAACAATATATCCAGTAAAGCATGCTCTTATAGTTTTTTTGAATTTATCAGTATTCATGTGAAATATTTATTTTGAGCATACTCAAAATGTTCTTCGAATTTTCCGGCGGCGATTTTGGAAATATCGTCATAAATCAATTTTTCGGTTGCCATAGGCAGAAACCCCGTAGCTTGCTGCGGGGAGGAAGCCTTCTAAACTTTAGCCTAAAGCAA
>R06__coassemble_20_pt1 | contig 76037 bp, 57 predicted proteins | sample R06__metabat2_high_PE_044 | metagenome-assembled genome bin R06
ACTCGCTACCTCCACCTTGGCAAGGTGGCGCTCTACCAGATGAGCTAAAGCCGCAGAGCTTTTATATATTAACATAAAAGTTGAGCTTGTCAAGCAATTTCATATAATATTTGTCATTATAAATAAGTTTTAATATGTAACCTATACAAGTTTTGTTAATTTCGTTTATAATAGATAAAAAGCTACTTCTCGTCAGATAAATACTAAATACAGATATTAAAAAATATCAGGATTGAGGGAGAAAAATGTTTTTTATAGATAAACTTATGGATGAACATCAAGAAGGTTTTGCTGAAGGCTTTGCCGAATCATATACAAAATCCTTTATAGAAGCTTATGCTGAGGCTCGCAACGAGCCTTATGATAAAGTTTATGAAGAACTACACGAAAAAATATATGATGAAGCATATGAAAAAGGACTTATACTGGGACGTGAATCAGCGCGTAAGAAATATGCTGAAGATTTAAAGAAAATATATTCACCCCATTAAGGATTTTCAGGCATTAAAGCTTCCGTTTATATCCATTGTAGCATATGCATTTAAGGATATATCAGCAAAATTACCTGATAGATATTCAAAGTAGCCCTGTGCTCCAATCATTGCCGCATTGTCTCCGCAAAGTTTCAGAGGCGGAATAAATAACTCAATACCATTTTCATTTGCAAGATTTTCAAAGTCTTTTCTTATCATAGAATTAGCCGCAACGCCACCTGCAATAACGAGCTTTTTAATTTCTGTATTTTTAATTGCAAGCAATGCTCTGCTAGTAAGTGCATCTGAAACTGATTTAGTAAAAGAGGCCGCAAGTGATGCTCTGTCTATACCATCTTTTGAATTATGAACGAGATTAATAACTGATGTTTTAAGACCTGAAAAACTAAAATCATATGGATTATCTGCTATATGACTTTGTGGAAATGTGTATTTTTTACTATCTCCGCCTTGGGATAAGTCGTCAATTGGTTTCCCTCCGGGATAAGGAAGTCCCAGAACTCTTGCAGTTTTATCAAAACACTCACCTGCCGCATCATCTCTTGTTGAACCAAGAATTTCCATCTCTGTATAGTCCTTCACATTAACAAGCAGTGTATTTCCACCGGATATTGCAAGACAGAGAAAAGGTGGTTCAAGCTCAGGGTAAGCAAGATAATTTGCAGCAATATGTCCACGGATATGATGAACAGGAATCAGCGGTATATTTAGTGCATAGGCTGCACTTTTTGCAAAATTAACTCCTACAAGCACTGCCCCAATTAGTCCCGGCGCATATGAAACAGCAATAGCATCAATATCTTCTTTTTTAAGATTTGCATCTGCAAAAGCTTTTTCAGTAAGCAATGTAATAGCTTCAACATGTGATCTTGATGCAATTTCAGGAACCACACCACCATATACGGCATGTAAATCCGCCTGTGAAAATACCTGATTTGTAATTATTTTTCTACCATCTTCAACAATGGCAACCGCCGTTTCATCGCATGTCGATTCAAAAGATAATATTTTCAAGTTAAACTCCTGTTTGTCATAATATATGCGTTTTCTTTAGGATTAGAATAATAATTCTTTAACACAGCTTCAATATTGAAACTGTGTTTTTTATATAATTCAATTGCAGGGATATTACTCTGTCTGACCTCGAGAGAAAGCGATGTAATCTCATTAGTATGGCAAAAACAAATCATGTCATCTATAAGCATATCTGCAATATGTTTTCTTCGAAACTCAGTATCAACAACAACATTTGTTATATATGCCTCGTCAATAATATAATACATTCCCGCATAAGCTGCAAATGAATCATTACTGTCAGCTATTATAATATAGTGCTGAGGGTCGCAAATTTCATTAATAATCTGTTCCTTACTATGCGGAAAAGAAAATTCTCTTTCTTCAAGCCTCACTATAGCTTCAGCATCAGCAATTTCAGCTTTTCTTATAATTATATCTTTCAATGTGCCTTCGCCCAATTGTTCCCTGTTCCGACTTCAACAAGAAGTGGTACTTTAAGCTGAACTACATTGCTCATTGAATCCCGCAGTATTTTTGAAATCTCTTCAGCTTTATCTTCGGGACATTCTAAAATCAGTTCATCATGTACCTGCAGTATTAAATCTGCATCAAGTTCGGATATTTCTTCAAAAACCTTATTCATAGCAATTTTTATAATATCTGCTGCAGTTCCCTGGATAGGCATATTCAACGCAATACGTTCGCCGAACTGTCTGGTCATAAAATTAGAGCTTGCAAGCTCGGGTATAGACCTTCTTCTTCCGAATAAAGTCTTAACATAACCATCACTCTTGGCTTTTTCTACGATTTCTTTCATGTATGAAGCAACAGAACTGAATTTTTCAAAATATGAATCCATATATGCCTTAGCTTCAGAATTTGTGACATGTAAATCATTTGCCAACGTAAATGCGCTCATTCCGTAAATAATACCGAAATTAATAGCTTTTGCTTTGGATCTTTCGCTTGCAGTAATTTCTTCTATTGGAATATTAAACATTTTAGACGCTGTCGATCTATGAAAGTCCTCGCCGGAATTAAAAGCTGCAATCATATTAGCATCGTTTGCAATATGTGCAAGCAATCGAAGTTCTATCTGTGAATAGTCAGCATCAATCAGCACCTTACCCGGAGGTGCTATAAACATTTCACGAAGCTTTGAACCAAGTTCTTTCCTGATTGGGATATTCTGAAGGTTTGGGTCTGTTGACGAAAGCCTGCCTGTTGCAGTTACTGTCTGCTGGAAGCTCGTATGAATTCGTCCGTCTTCAGCTATGTAATTTTGCAATCCATCTGTGTATGTATTTTTAAGTTTGGATAATTCACGATAATCAAGAATGTCTTCAATTATCGGATGAAACGGCATTAACGCATTAAGTACCTCGGCAGCTGTGCTGCGTTTCTTTTTATCCGGAAGTTTCAGCTTGTCAAAAAGAACCTCGCTTAACTGCTTTGGGCTGTTAAGATTAAATTCGCAGCCTGCCTGAAAATATATGTTATTTTCAAGAACTGAAATTTCATCTTTCAATTCTTCACCAAATGATATAAGCGCTTCTTTATCTATAAGAATTCCCTTATTTTCCATCGATGCAAGAACTTTCGTAAGGGGCAGTTCAATATCATAATAAAGATTATATAAATCCAAATCTTTAAGCTGTGAAATTAAAGAAGAGACACTTACATTTGTATCATATTCTTTTAATGTCGGGTTAATGAGATATTGAGCAATTGTAGTATCAAAAGCATTACCTTCAAACCCATCTTTATATAATTTTTTAAGATTATCAGTAACTGTTAAATCATCCGGAAGGTCAAGGTCTAAAGATGTTTTATATACGTCCTCAATTACATCCGGCGCTTCAATCTTCCATTTATCAATAATCTTAAACAAAGCAAGATTTTTAAGAATCGGATAAAGGTCTTTGGAATAATTACCTATTTCATAAGTAAGAGTATTTAATTCAATATCAAGCGGAACATCACGGAAAATTGTTGCAAGCCAATATGAAGTACGGGCACTTTCCTCTCCATCTCTTAGTTTCTTCCTCATACCTTCTTTCACATCAATAGTGTCGATATTTTTAAATACTGTATCAATATCCGTGTATTTCTGAATCAAGGCAAGAGCTGTTTTTTCTCCGACGCCCGGAACGCCTGGTATGTTATCGCTGGAGTCGCCCATAAGGGCTTTAAGGTCAATAATTCCTTTGCTGTCAAACCCGTATTCATCAGCAAAAACTTTTGGTGTATAGAGAATATCCTCGTTGTTTTTTACCAGGCAAACGCTTGTAAATTCGCCAACAAGCTGAAGCGAATCCCTGTCACCTGTTACAATAATGCATTCCGTTTCATTATCCTCGCATATTTTAGATACAGTTCCGAGAATATCGTCAGCCTCGTAGCCTTCTTTTTCAATAATAGTAATATTCATTGCACTGAGAATATTTTTCAATAAAGGCATCTGAACTTTTAAATCATCAGGCATGCCTTTCCTGTTAGCCTTATAAAAATCACATGCCTTATGTCTGAATGTAGGCGCATGCACATCAAAAGCAATCGCCATAGAATCCGGATTATATGTATTAACAAGTCTGTATAAAATATTTAAAAAACCATAAATTGCATTCGTAGGAGTACCATCAGGTGCATTTAAAGATCTGACCCCGAAAAACGCTCTGTTTACTATAGAATTTCCGTCAATTATCATTAATCTCATCATTTATGTCCCCTTAGCCTGATAATCTCATCGCGAAGCTCCGCCGCAATTTCATATTCCATCATTGAGGCAGCTTTCCTCATCTGCTTTTCAAGTTTTTCAATCTGTGCTTGTCGCTCATGCTCAGTTAATTTCATTCCTTTTTCATCTTTAGCAACGTCATATGAAATTTCAATAATATCATGAATATCCTTAACTATTGTTTTAGGTACTATACCATGATCATCATTGTATTTCTTTTGTATTTCACGCCTTCTTTCGGTTTCGTCAATGCACACCTTCATCGATTGTGTAATTGAATCGGCGTACATAATAACTTCGCCTTCTGAATTTCTCGCGGCTCTTCCAACTGTCTGAATAAGTGAAGTTTCGCTTCTTAAAAATCCCTCTTTATCTGCATCAAGTATTGCAACAAGTCCGACTTCAGGAATATCAAGACCTTCTCTTAGCAAATTTATTCCTATTAATACATCGAACTCCCCTTTTCTGAGATCTCTTATTATTTCCATTCGCTCAATTGTCCCGATATCCGAATGCATATATCTGCATTTTATTCCGATATTAAGGAAATATTCGCTGAGATCTTCAGCCATCTTCTTAGTAAGAGTAGTTACAAGAGTTCTAAAACCTTTTTTTGTTTTATCATTAACAGCTTCAATAAGATCGTCAATTTGATTCTCAACAGGTTTTACAGATATTTTAGGATCAAGCAGACCGGTAGGTCTTATAAGCTGCTCCGCAATTTGTCCGGCTCTTTGCCTTTCGTACTGGCCCGGTGTTGCCGAAACATAAAGTCGCTGATGTATTCTATTTTCAAATTCATCAAATTTAAGAGGTCTGTTATCATAAGCACTGGGCAGTCTGAACCCGAAATTTACAAGGCTGTCCTTTCTTGCATGATCTCCATTATACATTGCATGAACCTGTGGTAAAGTAACATGACTCTCATCAATAAACAGAAGAAAATCATCAGGAAAATAATCAAGAAGCGTCATAGGAGGACTGCCAGGGGCTCTGTTTGAGATCTGCCTTGAATAATTTTCGATACCTGAGCAGAAGCCAAGTTCCTGCATCATTTCGATGTCATACTCTGTTCTCTGTCTTATACGCTGTGCTTCAATAAGTTTATTATTTTCTTTAAAATAAGCTTCCTGTTCATCACATTCTTTTCTTATTCTCTCAATAGCCAAAGCCATCTTATCTTTTGATGTAACATAATGACTTGCAGGATAAATTACAACATGAGAAAGAGATTTTACTGCTTTACCGGTTAATGGCTGTATTTCAGAAATTCTGTCAATTTCATCACCGAAAAATTCAATTCTTATTGCTTTATCATTCCAGTAGGCCGGGAAAATATCAACTGTATCCCCGCGAACACGAAACATATTTCTTTCAAATGCAATATCGTTTCTTTCATAACGTGCATCCAATAACATATGAAAGAGCTTATCCTGGTCAAAGGTTTGTCCCGGACGCAAAGATATTGCCATGTGCTGAAAGTCCTCAGGTTCACCCAGGCCGTAAATACAGCTGACAGAGGCAACAACTATAACATCACGTCTTTCAAGAAGTGAGAATGTTGCGGATAATCTGAGTCTGTCTATTTCATCATTAATGGAACAGTCTTTTTCTATATATGTATCAGTATGCGGAATATATGCCTCCGGCTGATAATAGTCATAATAAGAAACAAAATATTCCACTGCATTTTCAGGGAAAAATTCTTTAAATTCGGCGCACAACTGAGCGGCAAGCGTTTTATTATGTGCCAGAACAAGTGTAGGTCTGTTAAGGCGCTCAATAACGTTTGCCATAGTATATGTTTTACCTGATCCTGTAACACCTAAAAGAATCTGCTCATCGATCCCCATATTTATGCCGTTTACAATTTTTTCAATTGCTTCAGGCTGGTCACCGGTCGGCTTATATGAAGAGCACAACTTGAATTTATCCATAGCAGTTGATATAATACCATAAAATACAAAGCAAAGGAACAACAATTGATGACAGCAAATGCAGCAGCAATATGGTTAAATACAGTCTTTGCCGGCTTTGATTTAACCATTACAACACTGATTCATAAATTTTATGATTTAGCACCAGGTTTGTTTACAGCTCTTTTTGAATTTATTTCATTTTTGGGACATGATGGAATTCCGATGATAATAATATCGGCAATTCTTATTATATTTAAAAAAACGAGACGTTTTGGCACGGCAATGCTTTTATCAATTGCAGTCGGCGCTCTTATGACTAACTGTTGTTTTAAGTTAATCGTATCTCGCCCTCGTCCATATGAAGATACTTCTAGTATTTACTATCAGTTCTGGCAGTTAGTCGGCATGAATACCGAGCATGATACATCATTTCCTTCAGGACACACAACTGCAGCATTTGCATTATCAATGGCAATATTTTTAACCGGTGATAAAAAGAAAACCTGGCCTGCTTTCTTTATTGGAATTTTAATGGGCATATCGAGAATCTATCTCGTAGTTCATTACCCCTCAGATGTAGTTGCAGGTACTTTCGTAGGACTTTTGGGCGGCTGTTTGGGAACACTTGCAGCATCAAAGATTCCATCTAAATTTTACGGAAGAGACTTTTATTATCTGAAGTTCGCAACTCCTGCTAAATCTTTAATTGACGATGATGAACATGTAGAAGATTTTAAGACTTCAGATAAAATAGGTCGGTTTACATTTGGCGACTTGGGTCTTTATTGGAAGGACTTAGGAAAATATTACTATTCAACTTATGATTATATAGATAAAGCTTATGTTAAAATATCTGAGTGCGCTGAGGATGAATTCTCGCAGAATTACAGTTACTTCAGATTAATTCTTGAACATAGTGGAAAAGAATTTGCAAATTTAATAATTGATAAAGAAGATATGGCAAAAGAGGTTCTTAATGCTTTAAAAGCTAGACTCGACTGATTAATAAAGGTCTGAGCAAATAATTGCTCAGACCTTTATTTTTATAGAAGTGTAATCAGAATAATTAACACGTCCCGGGAAATACGGTTTTTGTTTCTTAACGAATCTGATTTCACAGTAGTCAACGAAACAGTTTCCATTTGCTTGTGAGTTAATCGCTGCATATTCTGCTGCTGTTTTAATATCTTCATCAGCTGGTATTTCACCATCGCACAATAGCACAACATGACTTCCGTGAAAATCCTTTGCATGAAACCAATAATCTGATTTAGATGCAATTTTAAATGTTATTTCTTCATTCTGTGTGTTGTTTTTTCCTATAAGTATTCTTTTACCGTTTGGAGAAGTTTGTTCGTTATACGTGCATTTTAAGCATTTTTTATCATTTTTCTTTTTACTTTGCTTAAGAAATCCCTGTTTGAAAAGCTCATCCCTTATAGCATCAATATCCGCCTCTTTTTCAGCTCTTACAAGAAGATCCTGTTCAGATAACAAGAATTCGAGTTGGTTCTCTGCTTCTTCAATTAGATTTTTAAGATATATCTCAGCTGTTTTAAGCTTGATGTATTCTTTATAAAGTTTTGCGCAATACTGCTGCGGAGTTTTATTCTCATCAAGTTCTATAATAATCTCTTCACAATTATTATAGAAATCCTCGCATACAAGCAGCTTATCACCTTTTTTTATTCGGTAAATATTTGAAGTTATAAGGTCCGCTTTATGTCTTATTTCGTCGCGATTTTCTGTTTTTGAAAGTTCAATCTTTCTGTTGCCTATTTTCTTTTCGGTACGTTTAATAAGATTATTAAGTAATGTACGAAGTTCCTTGGATTTAGATTTAAGGACATCTGCGCGTTCTTTTTCTGTATAAAAATCATCTAAGTATTTACTTGGCGAACCTTCAAATTCTACATTTTTTTCCTCAAATGATGGTTTTATGGGAAATCTGTAGATAAGCCCGGGATTTCTGAAATCCCTTCTGTGAATACATTCAATTATATGCCATGAATCATCACAAAGGACAATATTGGGACATCTTCCTGTCATTTCAGCAATAAGATATTTATTTGAAAGTCTCCCAAAATCATCATGGCAAACCAATGAGATTGAAATAATCTTATCTTCATTAAGTAGCTCAAAAGATGAAATTCTTCCGCCTGTCAGATGCTTTCTCATAAGCATACAAAACATCGGTGCCTCTTTAGGATTCTCATATGCTGATTCGGTAATATGTATTCTTGCCTTTCCGCTTCCTGCCGAAATAATTAAAGGATAATTTTTACGATTATTTCTGACTGTCAGAATAATAATATCTTTAGCCGGTTGCTGCACCTTTTCAATGCAGCCACCGGCTAATTCATTATTAAGTTCTTCACATAAAGATACAAGTAAAGAATAATTAATCATCTCTAATTATAATTTCAAATAATTCGTCAATACGTTCATTGTTACCGCTGTTATAAAGATAGCCGAAAAGAGATTCTAGCCCTGTAGCTTTATGATACTGGGCAACAGATGCATGCTGAGGAACTGAATTGACCTTAGCATTTCTTCCTCTTTTATAATATTCTATCTCTTCTTCAGTCAGAAGATCGTAAATTTTATCAAGAGCTATAGCTTGTGACTCTGCGCATACTCTTTTTACAACATCCTTATGGTTATGAAAATGAACTCTCATTTTAAGTTCGTATACAGCATCTCCGATATATGCTGCGGTAAGCGCACCTAAAACATTATTATTCATAAAAATCATCACCATCGTTTTCTTCTGTATCTTCATTCATTGAAGATGCAAGAGCAAAGTCATCATCGCTGGCCAGCCCAAGTTTAACTTGGATTTGATTCCATTCATCTCTGGTAATAGGAACACTTCTAGGTTTGGCACCTTCATAAGGACCAACAATGCCCAACTCTTCCATCTGATCTACCACACGTGCGGCCCTGGAATATCCAAGTTTCAGCCGTCTTTGAAGCATTGATACCGAGCAGCTCTTCATCTCCAGAACAACTTCAACAGCTTTCGGAAGCATCTCGTCATATTCATTTGATGGTACATCATCCTTTGGGTTTTGAGTGTTTGATTCAGATTCAACACCCTTATTAATTGCATCAGCAAGCTCATTAGGAGTTTCTCGTTCAAAGTTGGAATTAGCCTTAATAAAGTTTACTACATTTTCACGTTCATCATCAGAAACATAGCATCCCTGAACTCTTAACGGTTTACCGCTGCCAAGCGGTGAATATAGCATATCTCCATGACCGACAAGTTTCTCTGCGCCGGACTGGTCCATAATGATTCTAGATTCCATGCCGGAAGATACTGCAAATGCAATACGTGAAGGAATATTTGCTTTCATAAGTCCGGTAATAACATCTGCAGACGGACGCTGAGTTGCAATAATTAAATGCATACCTGCAGCTCTTCCCATCTGGGCAATTCTTACAATGCTTTCCTCAACTTCTTTAGATGCCGCCATCATTAAATCAGCCAATTCATCTATTAAAATTACGACCTGAGGAAGTGTAGCCTCACCTTGATTTGAGGAAAATTTATTGTATGTTGCAAGATCCCTGACACCGACCTCTGAGAAAAGTCTGTATCTTTTAAGCATTTCAACAACCGCCCATTGAAGAGCTCCGGCTGCTTTTTTAGGCTCAGTTACAACAGGTACATAAAGATGCGGGATTGAATTATAGATTCCAAGCTCAACCATCTTTGGATCTACCATTATAAATTTAACTTCATCCGGTCTTGATTTATACAATAAAGAAAGAATCAGCGAATTCATACAAACTGATTTACCCGAACCGGTAGTACCTGCAATAAGAAGGTGTGGAAGCTTAGATATATCTCCGACAATTGCATTACCGCCTATATCTTTACCGATTGCAAAAGTAAGTCTACTTGAAGATTTCTTAAAATTATCCGAATCGACAATTTCACGAAGAGAAACAGTATTTACAATCTTATTAGGTACTTCAATACCGACTGTAGATATTTCATCCGGAATAGGAGCAACTCTGACATTCAATACACCAAGTGAAAGTGCCAAATCACCTGCAAGATTTGTAACTTTTGCAAGTTTAACACCCTGCTCAAGTTCAATATCATATCTAGTTACAGTAGGACCCGGTGTAATCTTAACAACATTTGACATTATGCCGAATGAATGTAGGGTACTTTCAAGTCTGTCCTGTGTTGCATAGAGCATATCCTGTGTATCTTTTCCATTAAACTTGCTCGCTTTAAGAAGTTTAATATCCGGATATACATATGTCTGTGTTTCAGTTGCATCGGATATTTCCATAGCAACTGCTTCAGTTTCTTTTTTAATATCTTCCTTTGTAATTTTTTCTGGTTCCTTAACATCTTCAACCGTACTTGCAGTAACTGCAGATGCAACAGGAATTCTTTCCTTTTCAACTGAAACAGGAACTTTTTTGGGTTCTTTTTTTACAGATAACGGAATATCACTCTGCGAACGAGCAGTTCTGGAAGGCTTTTTCAGATCATCTTCATCACCGAAAGGTAAATTATAAGCAGAGCCGCGAGTTGTATTTACTGTATAATTATACGATTGCTGTTCACTTTTACCAGTCAAAAAGCTTAGGTCAAGTTTTCTTTTGGGCAAAGGATTTTTATCACTTTCAGATTCTATATCATTGGTCATACTGTTTCTAACTCCGAAAATTCCATCTTCAGAATTTTCATTAATAGCCTCAGAAAGACTTTTAAATGTATTTCCGTCAGCACCGAGTCCAAAGAAAAGCATTACAACAGATGATATAATTGTAAATATAATTGCACAAACCTTACCTATATATGTGTAAAGCATATACGCAAATGAACCCGGAATAACTCCTTCGGATTTGCCGGAAATACCATAGGAATAAAGCTTTGAAATAGATTGCTTAACATCTAAATCATCAGAGAACAAACTGATTATAGAAGAAACAAATATAGGTAAAAGTGCAATACAGATAATTCTAAATGTCTTCTCTTTTTTCGAAAGCACAAGAATAAAACCTGTATAAAGAGCACAAAAACCGAAAATAAAATAACCTGTCCAACCCAGAAGTCCGCAAAGAAGATCGGCAAAAGCCTGAATAAACTTTCCTTCTTTATAAAAAATGCTTACAACAGAAAGTAATCCAAGTAAAATTAAAAAGATCCCGACAATAATACTTGCAGAATTATCCTCTGTACGGGCTGGATATTGCTCGGGTTCATCATAATATCCCCGTTTTGAAGATGCGCTACGAGTAGACTCAGATTTAGATTTAGTTTTAGACTTTTTTGCTTGTGGCATATTACTCCTCTTAGAAAATCATTGTTAAAATAACAAACAATACACCTGCTATCCAGCAATAGTACGCAAAATCATGAAAATATCCTTTTTCAGCTGCACTTCGTACAATTCTCATAGCAAGAGTACCTGTCAGCATAGAAACTACCATACCAACAAGATATAAAGGAACATCCTTCCATAAAAAGCCCAGGGAGGCTGCCTCTACAAGATGAACAATATTCATACCGAAAACAGCCGGCACAGATAATAAATATGCATATTTCAAAGAAAATTCTTTTGATAATCCAACAGCCTTACCGGCCGTCATATCTAAACCTATCCTTGAAATGCCGGGAATTGATGCAACAAGCTGACAAAATCCAATAATCAGTGCATCAAAAAATGTCATATTTCTTTCATCTTTGCCACCGTCATCAAGCTTATCTGAGATAAATAAAATAATACCGCTGAAAATAAGCATAATACCTATGAAGTAGCTTGAATAATAAAGATTGTCTATATATTTCATAAGTGGAAAAAGAAATACAGACGGTATACATGTTATTATCATCATAATAAGAAGACGTACAGAAGGATAGCGCGTTTTACCACGTACTTCTCCACGTGAAGCTCTGCTCACAGTAATTATCTCAGATACCATTTCATAAAACTCGGGATAATATACAAACAAAATACTTAAAAGTGTTCCAAAGTGGAGAAAAACTGTAAGCATTTGAAAGTTGTACATATCAGAGCTGATACCGAAAAGATTTCCAAGTATTGCCAGATGTCCACTTGATGAAATCGGGAAAATTTCTGTAAATCCCTGAAATATTCCAAATAAAATAGCTTCAATAAAACTCATGCGTTATACAGTGAATATACTCCTTTATAAGTCATGTAACAGTCAAATTTAGATACAACCTCATAAGGCGCGTGCATCGAAAGAACAGGTACTCCGGCGTCAATCGTCTCAATATTACGATTAGCCATATACATAGCAATAGTTCCGCCACCACCCTGGTCTACCTTTCCAAGTTCAGACATCTGCCAGATAACATTATTGTCTTCAAAGAGCTTGCGAATAAAAGCTACTGTTTCTGCATTTGCATCAGATGTACAGCTTTTACCTCTTGCCCCGGTAAATTTGGCAATACCCATTCCATAATTAATTTTAGCCTCATTATTTTTTTCGGAGACTTCCGGATAATTTGGATCAAATGCAGCAGTAACATCTGCAGATATGCAAAAGCTATTGGCAAGACAATGTCTTAACGATACCTTCTGCATAGAACAAAGATCTTCTATAAAGGTTTCAAATGCCTGTGACTGCATTCCTGTCACGCCATCTGAGCCGGTTTCTTCTTTGTCAGAGAAAATACATACAGCTGTTTTTTCAGGATTTTCAGTGTCAAGAATAGCTTTAAGTTCGGCATATGCACAAACGCGGTCATCATGTCCGTAACCACCGATTAAACTTCTGTCAAAGCCAATCTCGTCGACACCAAAAGATGGAACTGCACAGAGTTCTGCAGATATAAAATCTTCCTCTGTAATGCCATAAGTATCATTTAAAATACTCAATATAGCAAGCTTGACGCGGTTTTCCCCTTCATCAGCATAAGGCACTGAACCTATAAGAATATTCAGTCCTTCACCAGTAATTCCTTCACTCATTGTCTTCTTCATCTGATCCGAAGCAAGATGAGGAAGAAGATCTGTTATTACGAACTTAGGCTCTCCGGGTTCTGCACCGACTACAACATCGACAGTCTCGCCATTTTTAAGAGAAACTACTCCGTGTAATTCAAGAGGAATTGTAACCCACTGATACTTTTTTATTCCGCCATAATAATGCGTTTTAAAGAATGCAAGTTCATCACTTTCATACAATGGATTCTGTTTAAGATCAAGCCTTGGTGAATCAACGTGGCTGCCTGCGATATAGCATCCTTCAGATAATGGCTGTTTGCCGATAATGGCAAGAATAAGCGATTTATTTCGGTTATTGTAATATATCTTCTGACCGGGCTTTATCTCCACACCGGACTTAAGTTCTTTAAACCCGCGTGATTCGGCCAGTTGAATTGCACGTGCAACACTTTCTCTTTCCGTACGGCATTCATCAAGAAATTCAATATAACCTTTACAGTAATTCTCAAGCTTCACACGCTCTTCTATATCTATTATATCGTAGCCATTTTTTCTTTTATAAAAAAGCTCGTCTCTTAAATTTTCATTATTTTCCAAAATTTAAAACCTCCCTGCAGTTGTTTATAAATTCATCGTAAGTTCCGTTATTAGTAAGAACAATATCACAATTTTCTATATAATACTTCTCGCTTTTTTGTGCCTTTACCCTTTTTTCCGCACTGACAAAATCAATATTATCACGAGACATAATTCTATCTATTCTTTTATCTTCATCACTTATAACACCGATTACTGTGTTACAAAGTTTTCCAAGTCCTGAGGATAAAAGTTCAACAGCGTCAATAACAACTGTGTCATAGTTTTCATTAAAGAATTTAATAATAAGGTCTATGACTGCACAACTTATATGACTGTGAGTTACCTTATTTAAAGTCTCGAGCTTATCCGGATTTGAAAAAACACTCTCGGCCAGTTTTTTTCTGTCGACTCTTCGGTCTATAACACAATCCGGAAAATCTTTCTCAATATCTGATATAAGGTCTGCATCACTATCAAGAAGAGAGTGGTAGAGTTTGTCGCAGTCTATGGCAGCAGCACCCTGGGATGAAAGATATTCCAGAACAGATGATTTGCCCGCTCCGCTCTGCCCGATAACTCCAATAATGTTTGTTTTTAAAAATCCTTTTCTTAGTACATCGACCGCACCGGAAGAAAAATCAATAATCATACTCTCGCAGCTGAGTCTGCATGGTCCTCCGTCAATCACAGCGTCAATCTGACCATCAAAATAAGAAAGTACTTCTTCCGCGGTTTTTGCAGAAACGGAGCCTGAAGGATTTGCAGATGGTGCAGCAAGTGGTACCCCGGCGTTTTCTATAAGAGATAAAGTTAAAGTTTGGTCCGGGCATCTCAATCCTACAGTGGTGCCATTGGCAAGAACATTAGACGGAATGAAATCTTTTGATTTGAAAATCAGTGTAACCGGCCCTGGCCAGTGATTTTTTGCAAAAGAAATTGCATATGAAGGTACATCTTCACAATATTTATATATATCTTCTATTGAACTGACCATCAGTGACAATGGTTTAATTTCAGGTCTTCCCTTAACTTCATAAACTTTGTCAACAGCACTGCTGTCAAGTCCGTTACATGCAAGTCCGTATACAGTTTCAGTCGGTACAGCAGTGAGCCCACCGGATGTAATTATAGACGGTGCATCACCTATAGAATCCTTAAATACCTTTGTTTTCATTTAAAAGCTTAGTCTGCTCCTGTGCAATTAACGAATCGATAATATCATCAATATCGCCGTTAATAATCTTATCAAGGTTAAAGTTCTTTACATCGCCTTCAAGACGGTGGTCAGTAACTCTGTTCTGTGGGAAATTGTAAGTTCTGATTCTGTCACTTCGGTCACCTGAACCTATTTGATTTCTTCTTTCTTCAGAAACAGCGGCGTCCTGCTTAGCCTGTGCTTCTTCCCACAAACGGCTTCTTAAAATCTGAAGAGCTCTGTCTTTATTTTTGTATTGGCTACGTTCATCCTGGCATTCAACAACCAAACCGGTCGGGATATATGTAGCCCTTATTGCCGATGATGTTTTGTTGACTTTCTGACCGCCTGCACCTGATGATCTGAAAACATCAATTCTTACATCGTTCATGTCAAGTTTAAAATCAACGTCTTCAATTTCAGGCATAACTGCGACAGTTGCAGCACTTGTATGTATTCTTCCTCCGGATTCAGTAACCGGAACTCTTTGAACCCTGTGGCCACCTGCCTCATACTTCATTCTTGAATAGACATTTTCACCTTCAAGAACAAAAGTAATCTCTTTAATTCCTCCAAGCTCGGTTTCATTTAAATTGACAAGTTCTAACTTCCAGCCCTTTCGTTCAGCATACATCGAATACATTCTATACAGGTCGCCAGCAAATAATGAACCTTCCTCTCCTCCGACGCCTGCGCGGATTTCAACAATTGTATTTTTGCCGTCGTTAGGGTCTTTAGGCAAAAGAAGTATAAGCAGTTCATTTTCAATTCTCTCCTTATTTTCTTTAGCCAGCTTAAGTTCCTCGGAATCATCAAGTTCAATTGCAGCTGATATATCGTCATCGCATTTCAAATATTCAATATATTTAGAAACTACGGGTTCAATATCCGATGCTTCTTTTGAAAGTTTACGAAACATCTGCGCATCAGCATACACCTCAGGCTGTTCAAGTCTTGCCTGAAGCTCTTCATATTTATTTTTTAATATGTCAATATTGTCAAACATGTCTAAAATTTTAACATATTTTATGTAAACAAGCAACAAAAATGAGCACAACATTTTGTGCTCATTTAAATCTATTTGTAATAGATGTAGCTGTTAGTCAATTTTTAATTGAAATCAGGAGAAAGCAGTACAGAGGTTTACCACTGCACTGTATTCTCCTTTTGTACTAATTTGTTTTGCAAGTTGGAAAAATCAATATTCTCTTTGTTCTTTCTTCTTATCTCTGTATTTTTTGTAAATATAAAGAAGAATCAATAGTAGAAGCAGCCAAAGCCACCAGAGGGTGAGTATCCCGCTTGATTTCCCGTGTCCGGATGCTGATAATATACCATCGTCCGGTTTATCCTTTTCTTTTTCAGAATCAATCTTGTCAGGTTTTTCCGGAACAGTTTCTTTATTTTCAGAATCCGTCTTATCAGGATCAGGATCTGGATCAACTTCTTCTTTTTTGTCCTCATCCTTTTTGCCGGGATCGTAAGGCGGAGCAACATAATGATTTATTATATAAATCTCGTCAGTCTCAGAATGTGCTGCAAGAATTCCTGGTATATAGACATGAACATAAGCTGTTTCTTTTCCAATATCCCCTGAAGTTTTTATCTTCAGTGAATTAGCTTTTATGTTATATTCCTCATTCGGAGTTGCAGCAAAAATAGCGCCATCGCTCGAAATAAATATATTGCTACCATATATTGAACCAATATCTATACCGTCAGTATTTTCTCCGCAGTTTACTGAAAGATTAACATTACCTGTTGCCTTTATATTTACTTGTGGGTTCTGAATGTCTTCATTTTTAGTCATCGTTATCTTGAGAGGATTTATCTCTGTTGCACCGACCTTATTGGCTCCGTTTATTGTCAGGTTGTGGACATTGAGCGCATTTACATTCTTCTCATCTTTTACTATTGTATTGTTTGTTGTGATATTACCGCCACATTTGTCACCATTCCAATTAACAGTCAAATCACCGCCTTCATTGCTGACAACACCATTGAAGTATATATTCCCGCCTTTATTCATGGTTATTGTCATTTCATATCCATTGTCTTCAGGCGTACTCTTAATTTGTGGAAGTTCTTCCGATACGCAGTCCGTAAATGCGATAACTGGTTTTCCAAGCGTTCTTGTAGAAACATCATTGAAAACAAGATTATAATCAGAATTATTATTAAATATAATTCTTTCAATATTATTGATTGTCTCTACTGTGCAGTTTTTAAGTCCATTCGGATTTTTGTTTCCTTTGACTGTCAATTCTCCGTTAGGATTAATACCCATATTATCAAAGGTAACTGTCTTATTTATATTATCTACAGAGTATCCGCATCCGAATCTGCTGTCTGTTGAAACAACCTCCGCAGTATTATCTTTATTATTTACTTCAACTATCTCATAAGACTCCGTCTCACCGATTATAAATCTGGTGCCATCCTGAATATTTGAGTTTGCTTTTACAAGCGGGATAGTCCACTTCTTATCGCTGTCTTTTTCATAAAATTCATTAGTTTCTTTAATATGGTCTTCGGAATAAATCGTATGACTCTCTTCGTATGCACCACAAAGCGTTTCAATCTTAAAGTCACTGCCTATATAGGTATTATCTGACTTAATCGTAACATCTTTTCCCACATTGCATTCAACCGCAGTATTTCCCTTATAAAGACTTGCATATGAAGTCTTAGAACCAACTGCTGCCTCCAAGTCAGGTAAGCTTTCCGAAAACAGATTGTGTATATCCTTGGTCTCTTTCGGTGTTGCATTGGATTCTACTTTCACAGAGTCGACGCCTGTTATATTGGCATTTTTCAAATCAACCTTAATCAACATATCCATTTTTTCAGATGCTCTGGCATCGCTTGATCCTTTTGCAGCTCCGAGATAGGAATACGCTATTGAATCGCAATCAAGGCCACTCTGGCTTGCCGAAATACCTACTTTTCTGCCGATAATTTTAACTTTATCTGAATCATCTTCTCCTATTTCAATCGTTGATTCAATTGTATGCTTATCACCTTTAGGCTCTATAGTGGAAATTGCTGTTGAACCACCTGCCACTGATGATCCTGTAGCTATAGCACGACTGCTTACTTTTCCTGTATTTATATCCGCATTTATAACAACATCCTTTGTTGCTTCTATTTCTGCACCATTTTTTATATTAATAGCAGACACGGAACTATAAATAATTTCAGAATTTGCTTTGTCTACACTAACCCCGCCACTTTCGCCACAGAAAACATCACTGTCAATTTCATCACTTCCGTTTGTGCCGTTCGTAACTGTCAGTAGATTTACATTTTCTCCTCTTATCTTTGCATTCTTTGCAACTTCAAGTTTAACATTCCTGTTAAACTCTGTAATACCCTTCGCAGTACCGTCAGTCACAAATCCGCCGTTGGAAAAGTATGTATCAGTTTTGACAATGGACTTAGTATCATTTTTTATATTAACATCATTATTAGCGCTTATATCAGAGTTCTCTCCGACGTTAATAGCAGTATTAAGAAATACATGATTTTCTGCACACTTATTATTGGCCGAAACAACTACTCCCACGGTATTCCCATTTACCTGAGCAACAGCAGATGATTCATCCTTTGCAACAGCAGATATTGACGAGTCAGAATGTACTTTTCCTGAAATATCAATTTCTGTAAGATAATATGAATATGTCGGGACAATTGCAAAGTCAGTGGAAATTGCATCAAGCTTAAAGCCTTCTATACTTTCAGCTTTGTTTGTTCCGGTATTAATTGACTTTATGTTAACATCTCCTGTTGCGGTCAGTGAAGCACCGTCCTTAATACCTGCTTTGCTGATATTTTGCTTATCCTTCGTACCAACCTGTGAAACAACGCTTGTACTTCCAACACCAATTATGTCTATAGAATGGCCCGCGACTCCCTTTGCAGTTGAATCTGTAATCATCTCAGACTTTACATCTGCAATTCCTTTTACGGAAATATTACCGCCGGATATATAAGCATTATTTTCATTAGATGCTGTGCTGTTTGCATTAGTTCTTGCAACTTTGATAGCTGAAACATCAATCGGTTTTTTAGACTCGGATGTGACAGTATTGTTATTCTTAGAAGAAACCTCAAGGTTTGATTTAAGCGTCGCGTCAACGTTTTTAATGTAAGCGTTATTTACAACACCGCTGATTGATGTTGCTATAAATCCGGTACCATCAATTGCTGCTACCGTTACACCCTTTTCACAGCCTACAACAGCATCAGACTTTGAAACCATGTCCGATGAAACTTTAAGCTGGTGAGCATTAATGGTCAAAGTGCCATCTACAGATTCAATAAATGCTTCCTGCTTAATATTGTTCTGGCTCTTGCTTGTCATCGGCTTTACGTTAATGAAACTTACAGTTACAGCCGATGTATCTTTAAATTTTGAATTTGCCTCGGCGTTTCCGGATGTAGTTACATTTAAGTTACCACTGAGATTTACAGTACCGTTACCTATAAGTTTACTTTCAATTACATTTTTATTTTCCGAATTAATAGTTGATTCTGCTCTATTTACCTGGATATCAAATCCTGAAATATCTACATATCCGCCAACAGGACCGATACAGGAATCCGCAGTATCTGTATGATTAACAGTTATAAATAGATTCTCTGCATTTATCTGCCCGCCATCTAATGCAATATATGCTCTAATTGTATCGTCAATTGTAGCTTTTAAGTCATTTACTGCAATTTTAGCTGCATCTATATTTACGGTGGCAAGAAGTGATGATGCATCAACTTTAGACGCGGTTTTAGTGTTTACATTTATATTTCCTTTAGCCTTTATACTTTTTACATATATATAGGCTTCAACTAAAGATTCGGATTTCGCCTTACCAACATTCGGACATATTTTGGTAAATGAAAGTTCAAGACCTTTACTTGCGCCGCTTGCTCCAAGCATTGCATACGCGCCTGCGTTTTCAGATGCAGTTGTCTCATCAAAGTTGAGATTATGAATTGCATTTACACAAATATTGCCAAAATCAGAAGACACCTTCTCACATTTTATAAATGCCTTTTGAGTATCATCAAGTCTGGCCGAAAGTACATTGACCGTAACTTCTGCACCGCTTATGTTTACAGCTGTAGGATTTGCAATGCTCCTAGCTTCAACATCGCTTATATTTTTAACCGTTATATCATCATTAGCACTAACTATCCCGTTATTAACATTGCTCGAGCCATTTTCAATTGAGGCGTTTGAAATAGTTATAACTTTAGCTGAACACACATTAACCGCAACTCTTAAAGCATCGAGTTTCAATGCCTTGACGGCAGGTGTCATTTCACTTAAAGCATAAGCTTTCGTTTTGTTGACAATATCAATTTCTCCGGCTTGAATGGCGTCACGAATTATAAGTCTTGCGTTCACTTCACCATCAGCATAAGCATAAGTTACAACCACACCGACGCATAAAGCAGAAGCATTGAAAGGTTCAACCGTTGCAATTGATTCAACATTTCCGCATGCATCAATTTTCAGCTTTTTAAGTACATTAATGCTCTTACAGTCAATAAATGCATTTGAATCAGTATCGTTATATGCAATTGCTGTATGAACGTTTACCTCACCGGCACCAACGCTGTATGCAAGAATATGTGCCTCACAGCTCTTATTTTTATTTCTTTGCACGACTTCTTTATTAGGAAGAATAATCGTCCAGGTAGTTTCTTTAAAATCTGTTATATCATTCAGATGGGATGCAACAGTTAGATTTCCCTCTATTGTAAGCTTGCTTGATGAGCTGACCTCAGCCTTCTGATCCGCATCGAGTTTGGATATTACATTTATTGATTTTACATCTATTGCTCCTGCACTGTAAACAGCACCGATTGTATAGGCGCTGGCAACAGCATAAGCGTGTACATCCACATCGCCCTTTATCATTGCATCGTCAGCTGTGAATATTGCATAGTTATCAAAATCATTAAGTGAAAGTACTACATCTACAAGAACATTTACTGCACCTGCTCCGCCTACTATAGATGTGGATATAACATCTGCATGGTTATAATTTGTATCATCATCTGTATTATTATCTCCGGCTGCGACAGTAACGTTCCCGCGAATTACGCTATTCTTATCAAGCGTAACTTCTGCAATGTTATCTGAAATCTGTTTGGAAATAACCGCACTCGGACCGACACTGACAGCACCAGCAGTAATCATATAAGGAGTATTTACAATATCTGCTTCGTAAAACGCTTTTACCATAATATTATCTGTATTAACTCTGCACCTGAGTAAAGTCGCCTCAGATTTCATATCGCTTATACCGACTGTAACAACAGGAGCAACAGATACCGCGCCTCCAGATACACCGACTGCACGAAGAGCCATATCACCATCAATTTTATTTATAATAATGATATTCTCAGCACCGGTAATGTTGATTGCATTATTGGTAAGTTCGTCATTTGCATTTTTAGAAATACCCAAATACGTTTTTACCTTTATCGTATTATATCCGACAGTAACGTTCGGACCGACTGCAACAGCACCGACTCCGGCTGAAATATTATACATTGCAGAATCAGTTTTATAATCTGCATAAAGCTCAACATTAGCCTTGTTTCCGCTGCCTATTTCTATTTTTGCATCAGGAGATATAAACGTATCTACATCAGACCTGTTAATATATATTGAAACTCCTGCTGCTAAAGTATAACCTGCAACGGCAAGATCACCGGAGTAGTTCCTGCCTTCCATCGTTCCTTTAGATGTAAGAATTATATTTCCGGTTGCATCATTTATAACCGCGTTGTCGCCTATGTAGTTATCCTCATCGAGTTCATAGTATGTAAATGCTACATCTACTACACCTGCTGTACCGCCTAAGCCGAGAGATGCTGATATATTGAGTATTTCATCGTAGTTGCTTATAGCGCTGACTGTTATATCCTCAGGATTTTCAGCAATTCCATCAAATACTGCATCCACATCATTGAATATAATTGCAATTCCGCCATTTATTCCAACCGCCGCTGAACCGCCTACGCTAAGACTTGCCCCGATAAGCATTATTTTGTTCTCACTTCTTTTGGAGATATCATTCTGGTCAACTATGTTCAATTTGTTAATAGTATCCAGTACTGCCTGATGAGTTGCAACTTTTGAATCTTTTCTTGTAATATGCTGTGCCTTGTTATCTGTATCGAGTGCACCTGAAGATGCTTCAACTATGATATCTTCATTTCCTTTAATGGTAACATTATTCTGGACTTCAGCAAGAACATCAGATGCTGTATAAAGTACACTTACACCAAATCCGACTCCTGCAGAACCCGACACGCCTATTGTTCCGGAAATTGATTCCATTGCAATACTGTCAGTTGCTTTCACTGTAACAACACCTGTACGTGTAATTATAGTTCCGCTGCAAATCACTGCAGATGTTGCATCGCTGGAAAGAGCTTTTTCCTCAATTTTAACGTTCTTTACGCTGTCATAAAGATTATCATAATCGGTTACTTCATCTTTAGTTATATCTCTTGCGTCACCAGATTTTGACTCTTCTGCAATAATTTCGCCTATTGATTTTTTGGCTTCTGTATTTGTGCTTGATGATTCTCTTTCAAATTCTGTAGGTATGGATTGCTCATCGCTCTGTATAGCATCTGAAAGTTTAAGCGTAGGCTTAAATGAAATTGCTCTATTATGACAGTATGAAAATGCATCATTTGCAAATACATCAAGGTCTAATTTTCTAGTATTGCTGTCTTTATCATAAACTGTTAGCTCATCGTAAGCATCTTTGCCAATTTTACTTCCCTTAACAATTACAGTAACTGCAACAGGTACTCCCGCAGAGGAACCTGCGCCGACAGAGCCAACGGTTGTAAATGCATTAGTAGAACTTGAAGATATAACGCTAAGATTATTGCAAGTTATGTCTCCATCCTTATTAATTTTTGCTGAAACATTATCAAAATCTACAACGACTAGCGCATTTACAGTTATTCCGCTGCTACCTGCGGCAAGAGATGCGCTTATTGCAAAAAGTTCGTACTCATCGTTTGCCTTTACAGTAATATCATTTGCAGTAATTGTATTATTCTCACCTATGAATGCACATGTATTTATCTCACTCACAAGCACATCAATGCTTCCACTGATATCAATAGATGAACTTACAGATGCGCCGAGTGAATCGCAGGAAATATACTCCTTTGAATTAGCACAGATTGTTAAATCGCCGGTATTAATCTTCAGGTTATCTCCTGTATATGCATATGTGTTTCCTTCAAAATATGTAACAACAACGCTGCCTGTGCCGCTTGCGTTTCCAGTACCTACCGCAATAGAACCACCGATTGCATAAAGTTTCGTATCGGATACCGCACATATATTAATAGTAGAAGAGTTTTTGACATTGCCATTTAAAATTGCTTTTACTGTATCTTTAAAAACAACTACAGTAACCTCGCCATCAATAGCTCTTGAACCTGCTGCCACGGCACCGGATATTACATAAAGTTCATCTTTGGCTTTTGCAGATACGGTAATTTCTCCTGTTGAATCTACCTTACCTTTAATTTCTGATAAAGAATTTTTATTGAAAATAACAACACCAACAGAGCCCAGAGCATTTGTCTTAGAAGATACCGCTGCGCTTGCTGTTATAACTATTAACTTTGTATCATTATCGCTTAGTACACTTATATCTTTACCTGACGAGTGATAATCATCGTCAGATGATCCACCAAGGCATGCCCTGGATTCATTTCTGATGATGACAGTTGAGGAAGCAGCTCTTCCATTTGAGCCTGTCCCGGCCGATGCAGTTGCAGAGACAACGAATCCCTTGTCTCTTATCTTTGATGATATTACGATACCTTTTTTGATAGTTTCATCTTTTCCAGGTATCTTAATGCCTTCGCCATTACCTTCGGCTGTAAGTAATGTGTTATTTGCAACAGTTGCATATACTATGTCGCTTCTGTCTATTACGCTTACAGATGCTCCGTATGCGCTTTCTGACTTTAAGCTGAGATTTACATCCCCACCCACTGTAAATGAGAAAGAATCAATATCTGCAACTGCTCCTATAGAATCAGATGTATTAATCTTTACACCTTCATCAATTGTAGCTTTAACTGTATTTTTAGAAATTATAACAGGCACACAGGCGCTGAAACTAGTTCCTGTGGTTGCTCCAAGCACACCGACTATATTCATATTCCAGTCATATGCAAATGCATCAATTTCAACTGATCCATCGGTTGCTTTTATAGTTGAATATTTTCCAATATTAGAAATTACATTTCTATTAAATACATTGACTATCACGCTGCCACGTCCGGAGTCTCCTTTGCCCGATGACACAACTCCGCTTATAGGTAAAAGATAGCTTGATGAATTTGCCTTTAATATAACAGCTTTAGCTGCAATGGTAGAGTATTCACCTATTAAGGCTTTTGTATTGCTCTTAGAAACAAGAACACCAATTGATGCCGCAGCATTTGTATTTGCCTTTGCGCAGCTGACGGATGCATTGACATTAAGAAGTTTTTCGCTTGAATCACTTTCAATACTTATATTACCGTTACTAGATGTAAGGTTACATTCTTTGCCTATATCGCTTAATGCAGTTCCTTTATCAACTATGACAGACACGCTGCCACCGGCTGCAACCTTAGAAGATCCTATAACGGCGTCTCCTGCTGTTACAAGTGCTCTATCAAAACGCTTTGCCGTGATATCTATATCCTTTTTAGCCGTAATTTCGGTATTTTCGCCGATAGTGGCAATAGCACTGTCATTTAATATTACAACATCAACCGCTGCACCAATATTGGCAGTCGTTGTTCCTCCACTTGTAACCGAAGGGGCAATGCAGACAACAAGATATTCATTTGAAGCTTCAGAACTCTGATTGAAGAATCCGTTTGATGTGATTTTTGAATTCTTTCCAATCGAAGTAAGCGTCTCGGAATTATCCTTCATTATTCCGACACTTGCACCGACACCTACGTTGGGTTTTGAAATTGAAAGTGAACCTGCTATGACTCTTGCTCTTGACTTGTTTTCTGCAGCGATAGAGATACCATTCGATTCATTACTTCCGGAATTTCCTATTATTATATTATCTCCGATTATAGCTCGCACTTTGGCTGAGTATAAAACCATAGCACAGCTACCCTCTTCTGATACGGTAGAGTCTTTTCCGCTGATTGTTCCGCCAATTGCTTCAGCGTAATAGTTCGACTGCTCCACAAAGTAACCAAGAGTAGATATAATTGTCTCATAAATATTATTAGTACCAAACTTAAATTCAACCTTGCCTGTTTCCTGGTTGATCACAACATTAATTAAAGAACCTTGTGATGCACCGTCTATTACATCTTGTCCCTTGATATCCACAAGAGCTTTAATAACATTTATGAGCGTTGAATCAGAAAGCTCTACTCGTTGCTTTACGGCTTTAATATCAATGTTTTGGCTAGTGATTTTGAGATTATCAGCAACATAGGACTTAGTCTCCTCATTATAATCACCAATGATTACATCTATTGAAGAGTTATCATATACAAGTGCATATGAAGCACCTGCACCCACTGTCGTCGTTGCACCGGATTTGGTAACTGCACCTGCTCTAACTGCAAGTTTTGTCGTATCTGTTGCCTTTGCAGTTATACTTTCGCCTAATATTTCATTTCTGAAATTGGATTCACCATTGTGGATATGAACCTTTGTATTTCCATTATTAATAACGATTGCTACCGCGCCGGCAACTGTTACATCAGATGACTTTCCGGAAAACGACCCGGATATTGCCTGTGCCGCATTATACGTCGTGTTCATATTGGTAATTGAAGTTGCTTCAAATAATACAGGTCCGCTCACGATCTGAAAAAGCGGATTAATATTTCCTGAAAAGTCAACTATTGTATCGTTATTATCAACGGCAACAGCAACACTCATAGCGACATCGTTGGTATTGTCCTTACCTGTTGCAGCACCTGTTGCTCTTGCTCTGAAAACACTATTATTATATGCCTTTGCCTTGAAATCATCTGTATGAATAGTACCCCTAATGGTCACAAGGCTGTTATTATCAGTTATTGCAATACCGACAGAAGCCGCTACATCAATTCCTTTTGCTCCGTTAGACGTAGCAGATGGAACAGTGTTTTCACAACCACCTTCTGTATTGGCTGTTTTAATTGCATCTTCTATTTCTTCGTCATAGGTTGACTCTTTTTTGGCATAAGGCTGACCTTCAGCATCTTTCAGACTTAGTACGGCAACTGAAAATGCAAGCGCATCTGAATTACAGCCGATTTTTTCATCTATAATATCCGAAATAGAATTGCTATCGTTTGTCTTCTTTTCCTTGTCTTTTTTCTTATCCTTGCTGTCGGATTTAGCACCTACAGCACTTGCGACGCTGTCTACTGTGTCAAGTGTTGTTTCATAAGTTTCAATCCAAACGTTTCTTGCAGTCATGGCAGTTACCTTACCGGCATAAAAATCAGCCGTAATATCTCCATTCACAACTGCAAGGGCAACTGTAGCACCTACTGCTGTGCCGCCGTCCGTGATAGACGTACCATCAGTTGATTTAGAAGGTCCGCCGCACGCATAGGCACTTGCTTGGGTCTTTGATTCATGGCTTCTCATTTCTGAGCGGATATCTACAGAAAGAGGTGTTGAGAAATCAACAGTGCCTGTATCTGTTCCGTTTGTACCTGCACCTGTTTTAAGTACATTATCAACAATTGTAATTGCAACAGCAGCGTCAACGGCTGTATTTGCCTTTTGCACATCCTTGTTTTCCTTGCCTGCTACTGCACCTGTACCGACATAAGAAAGGGAATCCGCAAAAATATAAACATGATAATTTGCACCTTCAAGGTTCCTTGATGAATATATGTATGCTGTTGCTTTATTTGAAACTATACTAAGTGCAAATGAAGCTCCGATTCCGGTATTGCTTCTGTTTTCCTCTTCCTTTGCTTTTTCTTCTGCAGTTTTTTCCTTATCTACATTATAGCTGTCGTTACCCTCATCCGATTCTTCGGAGTTTCCACTTGCTGCATCAGAATTAGAATCTTTTGACTTTGGCTTATCTTCTGTGTTTTCATTTGCCTTTTCTACTGCATTTTTATTTGCATCGGCAACCTTTGTTGTCTTTTGAGTATTCGGATTTGTATATGTATTTGTCTGAGCGGATGCAACAGTTTTAATCTGCTGATTTGCATCAGCCCTGAGGTAAACATTTCCGGAACCGGAAGTTAAATCATTTTCAAACTTTGCCTTTTTACCGCTTGCAGGAGTTGCCATATATGCATCATTGCTTGAATCTATAACAGCAATTGCAACAGCTCCCGCAACGCCGACCTTACCTGCGCCGGCGCCTGAAATTGCTTCTGTATTTATATTATTTTTTGTTAAATTGAATCCTAAATTATAACCATCTAAGTTAAGATTGCCGGAGCTTCCGTTTTCTGAGTTTTCGTTTCTTAAGTACTGTGTGAGTTTGGATGTTTCTACTCCATCCTGCCCTGCTGTTATATAAAGTGATTTTGCCTCTATTGATCCGGTACCGAAATAAGCGAGAGTCTTTATAGTAGGCACATTAATTGCAACTGCAACACCAATACCCTCGCCTGTCGTCTTTGTTGTAGAACCGTCAGCAGAAATTGCATATGTAACGGCATTCGATGCCGCTATAGTAACATCTCCCGTTGTCTTAATATCTGATGCAGGTATTGATGCTTCACATTCTGAACTCGAAATATTGACACAAACTGCAGCTGCAACACCTATTTTACCCTCGTAGGTTTCGGCCTTTGTTCTCTGGGTTTTGTCTGTTGCTCCTTTTGCTTTATCCGGCTTTAATCCGCTGCCTTTTGTTTTTGTCTTTCCATTTGTAGTTTCTTCTTCAAAGGAATTTGCAAGCACAACTATATTGTCCATTATCTGATCTATATGATCATCAACGGACGGATTCTCTTCATCTGAATTCTTTTTTTCATCCTTCTGCTTTGCACCCTGTGCAGATGCCTTTGCAGATGACTTGAGTGAGTGTGTGCTGCCACCTTCTACGCTCAGTGACGATGCATTCACATTACATTCAACGCAGCTTAGCGTTTCGTCCGTCAGAACATCAACGCTGAATGCTCCGCCTATTGCTGCACTTTCTCCGGCAGATGATGCATCAGCCGAAATTGATCTTTCAGTTTTATTTACAGCCTTGACTGTAACTTTACCATCGGTATTAACAGTTTTATTCTCTTTACCGAGAACTGCTTCTACATATGCGCCGGATGCCATAACGCTAAGTGACGGAGTAAGACTCGTGCCTCCTACAGAGCCTGCTATCGATGATGTTTTTTCTTTCAGCTTACTTTGTGCAAGAATATTTACATCCGAATACTTTGCACTGCTTTCTTCGTTATTGTTATACAGCCTTGCCACAGTTTCAACATTTGAAACTTCAACCGCAACAGCTCCGCCTACTCCGATTTTTTCTCCGGATGTAGTTTCTGTTTTCGGGCATGCCGAATTTGCTGCAATGGATATATCTGCATCGGTCAAAGCTTTTATTTCAATTGCCTTACCCTCTGCTATGCTTGCAGCATCATTATAAGCATATGTTCTTATATCTTTAACGCCAACTGCTATTGTCCCAGCAAGTCCGAAATCTCCAAGATTATAGCCTGCCTTTGCCTCGGTATCGCTTTTAAGTTTCGCATCAGATAAAATCGCAACATCGGAATCAAAATTCCCGGATGTTGTTCTGGCCGTTGTTGTCATATTTATAATATCAACAACAACACCTACTCCGAGAGAATATTTATCCGAGGATGTTTCAGAGGACAATTCTGAGGATGCAAGCTTTTCTTTTTCTTTAGATTCTTTAACCTGAGACGCATCAGCTTTTGTTGAAACCTTCAAATCAGATTTTGCAGTAACGTTTAATTTCTTGGAAATAATATCACTTGATATATCAGCAAGCGTTTCCTCGTCAACGACGGACACCGCAACTGCACCTATATACTGACTCTTAGTAATAGGTGTGGGTGTAGTAGAAGATCCTTTTTCCTCCGTCTTCTTGGCTGCATCGTCTATCTTTTTGTCAGCTTTCTTTGTTTTAGACTTTGCATCATCAATTGCTTTTTTTGCTTTTTCCGACGGAACAAAGGGCTTAATAGTAGGATTGCTATCGTTAGCTGCGTTTGAATCTTCTTTACTCTTATTGTAGTAATCGCTTATCTTTTCAAAAAGATTTGAAAGGTAATTTGTTGTTTCTTCTTCTGTTTTTGCCGTACCTGTTTTAGCCTTGGCATTTTCCTTTGGTGCACTTTCAGATGTTGCAACCGTAGTTACGTTGATTTCAGGAAGTGCCTCGACATCAATGCTGGAAGTACCATTTAAAATACCGGATATATTTGCTTTGCATTCATCTGTAACTACCGTTACCGCTATATATCCGCCATAGATTTTTTCGTATTCAGTTTCTTCCGAAGAAGAGAGCTTATTTTTCTTATCTTCCTCCTGCTTTTCCTTTTCTTTTATCGTCAGTTTGCTCTCGGCTTTATTTACAATATCAATCTTTGATACAGACTTGATGTCAATATCATCAGCGGTAATTTTCCCGTTAATATCTGTCGATGCCTTTGAGTCAACCACGCTTACCGCCGCAGTAATCGGAAGCTTTCCTGTAACCGCTGTCGTTTTAAGCTTTACAACTGAGTCAGCTTCGAGCAGGACCTTGCCATTTGCCAAAATTGAGCTGTTTGAACCTGTTTCAACTTTGCTATCAGTTATAGCAATATTAACAGCAAAAGGAATATAATACTTTGAAAGGCTCTTGTTTGACGAATCAATTGTTATATTAACTTTGCTCTTTGCAAAAATATTTGAAAGTGAGGATGCTTTGCCATTTACAATAATAACGGCCTCTCCGGATTTTACAGCAACAGTTGAATCCTTGTCATAATTTAAAAGAGCGTGGCTTAAATCAGATTCTGCTTCAAGCCAGATTGTGCCGCTTGTCATTATGTCAGAGGTATCTGTGAGCAAAATTGACGTTGTAACACTTGCATCACTCAAGCGAATTTCTTTTAACGCATCTATCTCGTCTATATCAAGTACGCTTGCCTGTTCATCTATTGCATTTGATAGTGCCTGAAGATTATTGACTATAATTTTGTCATTGAGTGTGATGTTCTTACACGTAACTTTTAGGTTCAGACAGTCGATATCGATTTTCTGGATGTCTGAAGTGTCAATATATCCAATGGAATTTACTGTTACATCGTCACCCTTTATAACGAGATTTGTCAAAAATCCCTTTATACCCTCTTTAAATTTGACAGTATAGAGTCCTGACTGTCCGTATACAAGTTCTTTGACGGCAGAGTCTGTAATGTCAATAACATAATCTTCAAAGTCAGATGCCTTATTTATTACTATGCCTTTGGTTTTGTCAGAATCGTCAATGTAGGACCACAAATCTCCCTTTGTAGTCTGGTCTATTTTTTTCTGAGTCTTATTATCTATCTCATCGAGATAATTCTCTACGGTATATATGCCGTTTTCTATTGCACTTGAGATAACTACAGTCTCGACTTTTTCTTTCTCATCATCTTTGAGATCTGTGCTGTCTGCTGCAAGGGTTATATCCCTTGTTGTTGTGTTGACGCTTGACTTGTCTGCAGTGATTTTTCCTGTTACGAAAAGGATATCAGTTCCGCTTGCTCCGTCAATCTGTACCTTTTTTGTAAAACATGCAGCAGATGCATCTACCTTAACTATGTCACTGCCGCTGCCAAGATCTATTTTGCAACTTGAGTCGGTATTTACATTTACGAGCTCTCTTGTTTTACTGCTTGTAGATTCTTTTTGTTCTTCCTTTGCTTCAGGAACAGAACCTTTTATTATAACAATATCATCTCCGCCGAGGGCATATACATTTATCTGAGTTTTTGTCTGCTTTGAATCTTCGTTTTTTTCGTCGCTGTTGCTTGTCTGCTCACCGGTAATTATTATTTTGTCATCTTTATCTGTTCCGTATACAGTTAAAACTGCATCCTTAACCTCAATAGCTGCATCTTTCAAAAAGTTAAATCCTGAAATTATTGTATTGATGCAGTTTATTTTTATGTTGCCAAGAATATTTGCATTTTCCGCTTTTTCTACTTTTGCGCTTTCACCGTTTTCGTCGTTTTCTTTTCCGTCAGTGGCTCCAAGAGCAAGAATTTTCAGCGTAATATTCGACCAGTCGGTTCTCTTTGTATCTTCCGAAGGCTTTGTATCTTCATTACTCTCTGAAGATTCAGACTCTGATGTGACTCTGGATTTATCAATAACGATATCTCCGGCGTACTCACCATCATAAACTTTTATTACGAGTTCTTTAGCATCGTTATTCTTTGATGCATCTTCAAGCGCTTTATCCACGGCCTTCTGAATTGCATTTTCAGACTTTACCGTGGTTTCGGTCGTTTTTGTTTTATTATCATCGTCAGTGCTTGTATTTACTGTCTTCATATCATCAGACAGTTTTTCCTCTCTTTGCTTATCTGCACTAGAAAGAGTTACAAGCTCATTGTTTTCAGTTAAATAGTACTGCTCTTCCTTTTTCTCCTGTTGTTTCTCATCACCGTCGCTGTTATCTTCAGTTTGCACCATTTCTTCACTATTCTCCGTAGACTCAGTAACTGAATGGACATATTCGGGAATATCATTTGTATAATCTTTATTGTCGTATGTTGCTTTTCCGTCTTTTGCTTTGATTTCTGGATATGTCTCTTCGGCAGCTTCAGAACCTGCATTCTCTGTTACCTGCTGCTCAGTATTTGAAACTTCACCTGATACAGTCTTCTCTCCGCTTGTTACATCATCTGTTGCAACTTCTGTTGTCGTCACAGAATTCGTAGTATTTCCTGCATCGTCGGCATATGCAGTTATATTGAATGCCAAAAATGAACAGCAAACAAAAATCAACATACATATACAAAACTGTCTGAGATATATTTTCCTTGTTTTTTTACACATATAATTCATCTCGATTTCTTATATAATAATGGTGCGGGTGTAAAAAATTCCATTTATAAAGCAGGTGTAATTTTATTGCAAAACTAGAAACTTTTTTCTTTTGAAACATGCCATAAACAATTTAAATTCTGTAAATTAAAAACATATATTCAAAGAATAACTTTCGACGTCAAAATTAATAACAATTAAATGTCATTTTATTAAAGTTTATCACCATCTTATATTATTTTCAAGAACACACCTATAACAGCTGTAGGTTTTTATATTCAAGAAATACTGTAGTTTTGAATATTAAAAGTTCAATTTTTTATCATATTTGGCACAATCATTTTTCTTGTGTGATTCTCCAACTGCAAACCTAGCAGTATAGCACATTGACAGTTGCATAAAAAAGGATCTTCCTTTAAGATTGAGTTGCATCTTAGGCGGATGTACAAACCCAATAAAAAGGAGATCCTTTAACATGGATTATATACGAACCAAAGAAGATGGGCAACTAACTTTTACACATTCTACAGAATTTTTACAGATTCCATCAGCTCTTTATGGTTTCCACAATACGGAAACCGATGTCAGAGAATCAAAATCCGGTCGGGATGTGTTCTGTCATATGGGATTTCTCGAACTTCCTGAAGAAGAACGTATATGCAAGTGTGGATGCAGAATGCATGTCAACAATAGTCTCGATATTAAACTGAGGCACCTCTGTATTGGCGGTAGTCTCAGTTGCCTGATATTCCCACATAACCAGCTCCGTTGTCCAAAGTGCGGTTTTACAAAGAGTCAATATATCTCCTTCAAGGATCCGAACCATCGTATCACTGATGTGCTTCACCAGTACACTTGTGATCTCCTAGCCTGCGGGACCTATACCAACAAGCAAGTCGCACAGATAACCGGTCTGGGTGAAAATACAGTCAAGGATATCGACAAGAAACGGCTACAGGCTCTGTATACCACGGATAATGGTAAAAAACTCATCAAGCCTGAAAAGCCTGCCAGATATCTTGGCATTGATGAATTTAAGCTCCATAACGGCCACCGTTATGCCACTCATATCATAGACCTTGAGAACGGCCATATTCTCTGGATACAGAACGGCAAAAAGAAACAGGTCGTATATGATTTTGTTAACCATGTGGGCATGGAATGGATGAATAATGTTGAGGCTGTTGCCTGTGACATGAACTCTGATTTTCAGGAAGCATTTGAGGAAAAGTGTCCCTGGATTCAGCCCGTTTTTGACTACTTCCACATAGTCAAGAACTTCAATGACAAGGTGGTCAGCGAAGTGCGCAAGGATGAACAGCAGCGTCTTTATGCTGAAGGTAATTTTGAAGCAGCCAGGGCCTTAAAAAAGACCAGGTATATCTTGATGTCAAAGCGTTCTACTCTGCAGAAGAAGGACGAGGATGCCGCCTCGGAAAAGGTTATACATAAAGGCAGCAATCTTTTCAAGACGGAGAATATACAACGTAAGGCAGGATATGAAGCCGAATATGACGCTCTGCTTAAGGAGAATGAGCTACTCTTTACTCTTGACCTTGTCAAGGATAAGCTGTCCTCAGCATATGCTATGACAGATGAAGTCAAAATGGCAGAAGCTATAGCAGACATCATGGATATTTGTCAAGCGACCGATAACAAACATTTCCTATGGTTCCGTAACCTGCTTGATACACATTTTGAAGGAATCATAGCACATGCAACTATTCATATATCCGCCGGCAAGATTGAAGGGATTAACCAAAAGATTAAGACCTTACGCCGGCATGGATACGGATATCCTGATGATGAATATTTCTTCTTGAAGCTCTTTGACATGAGCCGCACAGACTATGTCAGGAATACACCATCACACAAAATTTTAGATTGAGCCTCATATTTTACAAGTTATTTATTGTGTTATGTTGTTTTTTTTGATGTCCTATGTTGTAATATATTTCATGAAACTTAATTACGACAAACGGTCAAAAGACCCTACATATTATATTCAGCAAGGTATACGCTACGGTAATAAAACCACGACAAAAAATATTGTGCGTATAGGCAAGCATTCAGAATTGCTGAAGATAACGGATGATCCACTTGAATATGCAAAGGAGCAAGTAAAAAAATATAATGAGGAGTTAAAATCTGGAAATCCGGTTACCTTGGAACTCAAATTAGACTTTAATGAGAAAATTAAGAACTCTGAAAATATTGCTTCCGACAGCACAAAACTTAATATCGGATACTTCTACCTTCAAAGCATCTACCATCAGCTGAAACTTAATGAGTTTTTCGAAGATGTTACTGTAGGCTCTAAAATCACTTATGATCCGAATCAAATCAATAGGTTTCTCACCTATTCCAGAGTTTTGAACCCGGATTCAAAGCTCAGCACGCAGAAGCAACTTCAGAATTACTATGAAAAGCCTACTATAGATTATGTCAATATTCTCCGGACTATGGACTTAATGGAGAAAAATTACGACAAATATATCACCCATCTGTACGATAACAGTAATAATATCGTGAAAAGGGACACTTCTGTCTGCTATTACGATTGCAGTAATTACTACTTTGAGACAGAACAGCCTGATGATGACTATATCGATGAAGTAACAGGTGAGAAAGTTAAGGGGCTTAGAAAATACGGAGTATCCAAAGAGCACAGACCTAATCCTATTGTTGAAATGGGTCTTTTCATAGATAGAGACGGTATTCCGCTTTCTATGTGTATCACTTCGCCTTCGGATAACGAGACTACCACGGCAATTCCACTGGAGAAGAAGATAAATAAGATGCTCAAAGGCAAGCCTTTCATTTACTGTGCAGATGCAGGACTGTCGACATATAACATCAGAAACTTCAATTCCATGGGTGGAAAAGCATTCGTTGTCACACAATCAATCAAAAAGCTCTCTTCTGTCCTTCAGGAAGCAGTATTCAATGACTGCGATTACAAGCTTCTGTCTACCGTTGAACCTTGCACTATTAAAGCGATGATGAACTTTGATCGTTTTGATGAGGATAACAGATCCCTTTATAATGACAGAATCTACAAGATTATTAACGCCGACAAGGCTATTGACCTTGGACTTGAAGAAGAGAAAGTCTTTAAAAATGGCAAAACCAAGATGGTAAAAGCAACCGGTATCTTAAAGCAGTATGTTATTATTACTTTTTCCCGCAAAATGTTTGAGTACCAGAGGGCTGTACGTAATCGTCAGATTGATAGGGCAAAGAAGCTACTTGTAAATCTTGACCCGGATACATATAAAAAGGGACCAAATGATATAACAAGATTTATCAAGAGAACATCTTCAACTAAATCAGGTGAAAAAGTCACAGAAACCTATCAGTTGGATACAGATCTTATTGCCGAGGAAGAAAAATACGATGGTTTTTATGCAGTCGCCACCAATCTTGATGATGATGTAAATGAAATCCTTAAGATTTGCGAAAACAGATACCAGATCGAAGACTGTTTCAGGTTGATGAAGACCAATTTTGATGCAAGGCCTGTGTATCATCACAAAGAAAAGCGGATAATTGCACATTTCATGATCTGCTATACAGCATTACTTGTATTCAGAATACTTCAGAAGAAGCTCTCGAATGCGGGATATCATTTTACTGTTGATCAGATACTCGATACCATGAAGAATATGGATGTTGTTAATCTCGACGATGTCTGTCTTGCATCTGCATATACCCGTTCCCAGGTCAATACAGCGTTAAATGAAATCTCCGGCATGGATTTGAACTGTAAATATTACCTTCCAAAGACTCTTAATAAAAATATTAAACAAATTTCTAAGTGAAAGGATTACATACAACATTCAATTTTCAGCTATTTCCACTATAAAGTTATGAAAAAACTATAAGATAAAAAACAACGACATTTTAATCACATGAAAAGTGAAGAAAATGCCGTTGTTCAATTTTTCAAATGTCGAAAATGGTATTGTGTTACACTATACAAACATCAAAAATTATCTTCAAGTCCTATGATGTACTCTTATTAATAAGCCAACATTTTGTGCTCATTATAAATGCAACACAAAATATTTAATCTTTCCATGGCTGATTATATTTATTGGTGACTGCAGTTATGGAATCTTCAGTTTTGTTATCTTCAACTTCGATTTCCGTTTTTTCATTATTTTCTGTAAAAACTACACCGCCGTCCGTAATATCCAGGCCCTTAGGATTATGTCCGTAGTGATTGTCACCAAAATCGCTGTCTTTGCATAATATAATTAATAATATGATTGAACCTACAAAAATAATCAGTGATAAAAATATATATGCAGCATTTTTATCTGTATCATGAAGTCTTCTGATTGTAACACTCAAATAAGGAAGAAAAAGCAGAAGAAAACATAATCCGTCAAAAACAATATAAACAGAATATAAAACATTTTCATTTATATTTGTAAGCCAGAATACGGAAAATTCAATCATAAAAAGCAAAACACAAACAAGTACATAAAAAAGAACAAAGTACCAATATTCTGAACGTCTTGCTCTTCCTTTAAAAACGCAATATTTCGAAAAGCATGTTTTTATAGAATCATAAAAAGTCATAAAACAACCTTAAATAGTAAAAATATTATCTATGAAAAAATTAATAAGTACTTTTTTTAACAAAGAAGGCTGCTTCATATAAGAAGAGCCTTCCATATTTAACTAACTTTAACTCTTTAAAAATCAAGTGCCGAGATAAGCTTTTTTAATATCCTCGTTTGCAAGTAATTCCTTACCTGTACCGGATAATGTAATTCTTCCTGTTTCAAGAACAAAAGCCTTATCTGCAACTTTAAGTGCCATATTTGCATTCTGTTCAATAAGCAGAACAGTAACGCCTTTCTTATTGATTTCCTCAATAATGTCAAATATGCCTTTAACAACAAGAGGAGCAAGTCCCAAAGATGGTTCATCCATCATAATCATCTTAGGTCTAGACATTAAAGCGCGGCCAACGGCGAGCATTTGCTGCTCACCGCCGGATAAAGTACCTCCGGCCTGCCATGTACGTTCTTTAAGTCTGGGGAAAAGTTCATAAACCCATTCAAGGTCTACCCTGATATCATCATTTCTAAGGTAGGCACCCATCTTAAGATTTTCAAGAACTGTAAGATCTTTAAAAATTTTACGGCCTTCAGGAACAAGGGTAATACCTTTTTTTACAATTGATGTAGGATCAAGACCTGTAACCTTATCTCCCCTGAATGTAATTTCACCGGAAGATGGTTTAACAAGTCCGGCAATTGTACGAAGTGTTGAACTCTTACCGGCACCATTGGAACCAATCAGAGTTACAATTTCGCCCTCTTTTACATCAAAGGATATTCCTTTAACAGCTTCAATACCGCCGTAATTAACTTTAAGGTCTTTAATAGATAATATTGTTTCACTCATCTTCAGCAACCCCCAGATAAGCTTCGATAACTTTTGGATTGGCCTGTACTTCAGCAGGCGTTCCATTTGCTATCAGTTTACCAAAATCAATAACATAAATACGATCTGAAAACTTCATAACAAGGTCCATATGATGCTCAATCATAAAAATAGTCAGATTATACTTGTTCTTAATTTCCACAATAAAATCACCAAGTTCAGCGGTTTCCTGAGGATTCATGCCGGCTGCCGGTTCATCAAGTAAAAGCAGTTTAGGTTCAGTTGCAAGAGCTCTTGCAATTTCAAGACGTCTCTGCAGACCATAAGGAAGAGATGTTGCAAGATCATCTTTGTACTGTAGAAGATTCTGCTCTTCGAGGAGTGCCTCAGTATCAAGTCTCATCTGTTTTTCTTCATCAGCTGCAGTCTTGAATGTGGCTTGAAAAACATTCTGCTTGGCACGCATATGTTTTGCGGTCAGAACATTATCAAAAACAGTCATGCTGTTCCAAAGACGAATGTTCTGAAATGTTCTGGAAATTCCAAGCTTTGTTACCTGGTCGGGTGTCGGTTCCAAGATCTTATCATTTATATATTTTTCACCATTATAGCCCTGGTATGTACGCTTCATTTTTCCGGTTGGATGAGCAGAAATAATAACATTATCTTCAAAGCTGATCTGACCATTTGTCGGATGATAAAATCCGGTAACACAGTTAAAGGCAGTTGTTTTACCGGCGCCGTTAGGTCCGATAAGAGCAACTATTTCACCCTTATTAACCTCCAGAGAAAGATTGTTAACTGCGACAACACCGCCAAACTGCATTGTCACATTTTCTAGACGAAGAACATTATCACTCATTTTAATTGCCCTCCTTCTCAGACTTAACTTTTTTCTTCTTAAATAAATCTGTAATTTCTTTCTGTCCCATAATACCCTGTCTGAAGAAAAGAACAACTACCATAATAATTACAGAAAATACAACAAGTCTGAAACCATTGCGGAAGACATTGGGTGCATTAATTCCAAGGAAAGTACCGGAATCAAGGCCTCTGAGCCACCACTCAGAAGCAGCAACATAGAGGAATGAACCGATAACTGATCCTGAAATGCTACCAATACCGCCTAAGACAACCATAAGAAGTATCTCATAGGTCATAGCAGATTTGAAGTTACTTGCCTGAGCAATTGAGAGAACCATTGCCATTGTTGCGCCGGCAACACCTGCAAAGAATGAGCTTGTCACGAAGGATATCATCTTATGTTTTGCAAGATTAATACCCATCGACTCTGCAGCTATTTCATCATCTCTTATAGCTTTAAAGCTTCTGCCATAAGTGGAATTTACAAGCATTACAATAATCGTAATACAAACAGTGGCAATAAATACAGGTACAAATGTTGAAAGTGAGATATTGCCGACTTTAAATGTAGAAGTACGTGCAAAGCTCTTAAGAAGGTTTGAGCCGTTTGTTATAGGGCCGAGTTTTGACCACTGGAAAATTGCTCTTATAATTTCAGCAAATCCAAGAGTTGCAATTGCAAGGTAGTCACTTTTAAGTTTAAGTACAGGAAGTCCTATAAGGTATGCAAAAAAAGCTGCCAAGGCACCTGCTAAAATAACAGCAAGAGCAACGCCTAAAACTGTTCCAAATCCGCCAAGTACTGATGAGAAAACTTCAGGAAATGAAATTCTGATAGCTGCATCATAATACTGATAAACAGTATCCCTTGCAGAAGAAGGAATTGTAAATATTGCATACGTATATGCACCAATCAGCATAAAGCCTGCATGACCCAAAGAAAACAGACCTGTATATCCGTTAAGAAGGTTCATGGAAACTGCAGCTAGAGCATATACGCTTCCCTTCTGTAGAACAGTAAGAAGCATATAAAGCTTACTGGTGGGCTGTATTACCTGGTCTAAAATAATAACAACTACCAAAAAGGCACATACAATACCAAATGCAATCCAGGAGGATTTATGATTTTTCTTTTCAATCATTTTTTATACCCCCTTAAATTTTATCTGTCTGTTTCTCACCGAACAATCCTGTCGGTTTGAAAACCAGAATTATTATTAAAAGAACAAAAGTAAATGCATCTGAAAAAGTTGCAAGTCCTATCTGTTCAGATATGGCACCGTTAACAATAAGAATTGTATCCAATCCTTTAATAATACTTTCACAAATACCAATTATAAATGCGCCAATAACTGCGCCCGGAATTGAACCTATACCGCCGAAAACAGCAGCAACGAAAGCCTTAAGGCCGGGCATACCGCCCGAAGTAGGAACTACACCGGGATAGTTCGTAAAGAAGAGTATAGAACCAATCGATGCAAGAAATGTTCCTATTATGAATGTTGCAGAAATAACGGAATTAATCTTAATTCCCATTAGCTGGGAAGTTTCAAAGTCCTTAGATACAGCACGCATAGCCATACCAATTTTAGTATGATTAATAAGTAATACAAGAATAACGACAAGAACTATCGTAAGTATAGGTGTAATTACAGTAACTCTTGAAGTCTCCATTCCAAATATTGTAATACTGTCAGAAATCCACGGAATCTGAGGATAATTCTTATTAAGTCCGCCTGTAATGTATAAAGCAAGATTTTGAATAAGATAGCTGACACCTATTGCAGAAATCATAACAGACATTCTAGGTGCGCTTCTAAGTGGCTTATATGCCACACGTTCAATTGTAAATCCAATAAGAACTGTAAAAAGAATAACCAAAGGAATGGCAATATAGAACGGCAAAACAGTCGTTAAATAAACCATTAAAAGTCCGGAGACCATAAACACATCACCGTGAGCAAAGTTTATAAGCCTTAAAATACCATAAACCATAGTATAACCTATGGCAATCAAAGCATATTGACCGCCGACAGATATACCGGAAATAATATACGGCAATGCAGTTTTTAAACCTTCCACAAATTAAACCCCCTTAAATTTTTGGGATTAAAACACCAAAACCGGAGGGAGATAATTCTCCCTCCAGCATGATGAGTTAATTAAGAAACTTCAATTATGCCTTTGCTACAGTAACGTAATCCCAAACACCGGTAGAGGTATTGCACTGCTTAACGAAAGCACTGTCACGAACTGCGTCACCGACTTCGTCAAGAGCAATATTTCCGGTAATTCCGGTATATGTAACAGAAGGAAGAACCTTAAGAACATCAGCAGGATTTGTAGAGCCAGCTGCCTTTAAAGCTTCAAGTGCAAAGAAGTATGCATCGTAGCCCATAACAGTAACAGCTGCAAGCTCGTCGTTACCGCCATTGTTAGCAAGAGCTGTGGAATCATTATTAATCCACTCTCTGATGCCGGACTCGAATTCTTCATCAGCACCGTTGGCATAGAATGTAGTTACATCGATTTCAAGATCAGAACCCTTAGCAGCTTCAAGAATAACGTTGGAGTCCCAAGTATCACCTGCAAGTATCGGCATGCCTAAGCCCTGAGTATTAGCCTTAGCAATAATCTGAGCAGCAGCTTCTGTGGAAACAGGGCTGAAGAAAACATTGCATCCCTGGTTCTGTGCGTTTGTTATATATGTTGAGAAGTCAGAAGTTCCTTCGGGGAACTGCTCATAAACACAGTTATCCTTGCCGAATGCTTCTATAAAGTAGTTGCACAGACCGCCGGAGTAGTCATCGCCCTGCTTTGAAAGACAATAAGCTTTTGTTGCGCCAAGCTCTTTTGCGAAGTTAGCAAGAACAGTACCCTGGAAAGGATCCAGGAAGCAAATTCTGAAATAAACATCACAGTCGGAAGTAACCTGGGGGTTTGTGCATGTAACACCAACAGCCGGAACTCCAGCAGCCTTAAAAGTATCGCCTGCAGCTATAGAAACACCTGAACCATAAGATCCAAGAACGATGGAAACACCGCTTGAAATAAGTGACTGAGCAGCTGTAGGTGCCTTGTCGTTAGAAGAAGCATTGTCAGCATAAACAAGCTCAACCTTATATTCTTTACCATTAATTTCTACGGTAGGTGCAATAACATTTGCATACTGCATACCGAGAACTTCCTGCTTACCACCGGCGCCATTATCACCTGACTGAGGCTCAAAAACACCAATCTTAACAACATCACCAGATGCAGAAGAAGATGATGAAGAGGAGCCACAAGCACAAAGTGCAAATACCATGCAAAGTGCCAGTGCCAAAGCTAAAAACTTTTTCATTTTATTTTCCTCCAATATTCATTATCATCAAACATTTGTCCGCATATGACGGACAAATGTTTTTCATTGACGACATGTTTATTATGAACTTTTTATGAACTTTCTTCAATGAACTAAAGTGTAAAAAAATAAATTTAGATTAGGATGTTAATTGTACAAATTATACAATAATTGGCCCATTTCTGTAATCAAAACCACATTTATAATGATTATTAGCATCATTTCCTAACTCATAAAAATCATGAGAAGATGCGCCAACCGCAAACACTTTTTGTGCAAATTCACCAAGGTCATAAATTTCTTTAGGTTGAGTTATAAATGGAATTAACGAATCTTTTTTAATGGCCTCTCTTCCTAATGAATCAAATGCCAGAATTCTTATATATGGAGGTGCACCCTCATTCATATCTTTCGTAACACCAAGAATTGCGCACATAGTAAGCCGTCTTACTGCCGACATTGTAAGGCTTTTAGTTTTTGTTAAATTATATATTTCAGAAAGAGTATTTCCATTTTGAACCGATTTATATAATCTGTTTCCGACTCCATTTTCAGAGTCCGGCAAACTGTTAAAATAGTCTTTGGAAAACATCCTGAGTCTTGAAATTGCCGCAATTTCAAATTTACGATAATTATATCCAAGACCTAAAAACTGCATCTGCTCTCTTATTGATTTAGCTGACTCATTGCCATCATGTAATGTTGATCGTTTAACCGTTACGCAAGGAACACTGGCAGCCTTAATATATTCAATTCCCAAGGAATTATTTGGGTAATCTAAAAGTGGAGACCCAACAACTATTTTTCTTGCTGTTGGGAAATTAACATTTGGGTGTTCCTTCATATATTTAATTACATCATTACAGTCATATGATGCAATATTATAAAGTTGATTAATATCTCCACATTCAGAGCCGAAAGAAATTTTATCAACACCTATTGACTCAAGGATTTTAACCCCTCCAAAAGCGAAAGTTTCAGCACTGCTAATAGACCATGGTAATGGTAGTTCAACAACGAGATTAACACCGTTTTTTACAGCCTGTCTTGCTCTTGAAAATTTATCAAATATTGCCGGTTCTCCCCTTTGGACAAAATCTCCGGACATAACCGCCACAATGCATTCATCTTTATAATTATCTATATGATATTTATGACCGTCGTGAAACGGATTATACTCGGCAACAATTCCTATCATCTTTACTTTTAAAACCTTTTGTAATAAAATAAATTTTGTATGATTATATATTAAGAAAGGGTTCTAAGCAATGAAAATTCTAGTTATTAATGCCGGATCATCTTCCCTGAAGTATCAGCTTATTGATATGGAAACGGAAAATGTTATGGCTAAAGGTTTATGTGAAAGAATAGGAATCGACGGACATCTTAAGCATACTCCGCTCGTAGGAGATAAGCCAGTTTTTAATGAAGACATCAATCTTCCAACTCACAGTGAAGCAATTGCAGCTGTAATTGATAAACTTACAAGCGAACAGTATGGTGTCGTATCATCAATGAAAGAAATCGATGCTGTAGGTCACAGAGTAGTTCATGGCGGTGAAAAATTTGCATCTTCAGTTCTTATTGACGACGATGTTATGAAGGCAATTGATGAGTGCACACCTTTTGCTCCTCTTCACAATCCTGCAAATATCACCGGTATTAAAGCATGCAAAGAAGTCATCGGCGATGTTCCTATGGTTGCAGTATTTGACACCGCTTTCCATCAGACAATGCCAGGAAAAGCATTTATGTATGCTCTCCCCTACAATTATTATAAAGAAGACGGAATACGCCGCTATGGTTTCCATGGCACAAGCCACAGATATGTTTCACAGCGCTGTGCTGAGTTGATGGGCAAGCCTATTGAAGAATTGAAGATAGTTTCTTGTCACATGGGTAATGGTTCTTCTATCTGTGCTGTTCAAAACGGTAAAAGCGTAGATACATCAATGGGATTTACACCGCTCGTAGGTCTTCCTATGGGAACACGCTGCGGAGATCTTGATCCCGGTGCAATGCAGTTCATCATGAACAAATATGACATTGATATTGATACAATGTTAAATATTCTTAATAAGAAATCCGGTGTACTCGGAGTTTCCGGCGTAAGCTCTGACTTCCGCGATCTTGATAATGCAAAAGCCGAAGGCAATGAACAGGCAGCGCTTGCACTCGATATGTTCCATTACTGGGTTGCAAAAGTAGCAGGTTCTTATGTTGCTGCAATGAATGGTGTAGATGCAATCATCTTTACAGCCGGTGTTGGTGAAAACAGTGCTGCTTCCAGAAAAGCTATTGCTGAGTATTTTGGTTACCTCGGCGTTACAATTGATGATGAGGCTAACAAAAAACGTGGCGAAGATATTATGATATCCACACCCGATTCCAAGGTTAAAGTATTTGTAATTCCTACAAATGAAGAATTAGTTATTGCACGTGATACCAAGGAGATAATTAATGGCTAAAACTGAAGAATTCTATTTTGAATCCTCGACTGGTAAGAATTTACTAAGAGCCAAAAAGTATATTCCTGAAAATACCAACATTAAAGCTGTCATACAGATAGCTCATGGTATTGCTGAACATATTGACAGATATGATGAATTCATGTCTTTTCTTGCGGACAATGGCTATGTTGTTGTAGCAAATGATCATCTTGGACATGGAAAAAGTATTTCTTCTGAAGAAGAAAAGGGATTTTTTGCAGAAAAAGATGGTTGGAACCATGTTGTAAAAGATATGGTACTTCTACATGATACAGTCAAAAAAAGCTATCCGAATGTTCCTTATGTTATGTTCGGTCATTCGATGGGCTCATTTCTCGTAAGAACATTTATGATTGATTATCCTGAATATTATGATGCCGCAATTATTTCAGGTACCGGTCATCAGAGTCCGATGCTTGTATTTGGCGGTAATTTGATAGCCGATATACTTTCTAAGTTCAACGGATGTAAATCAGACGGTCAGAAGCTTAATGACATTGCTTTTGGAAGTTATCTCAACAAAATAGAAAATCCGAGAACACAATACGACTGGCTTTCAAAAGACAATTCCATAGTTGATAAATATGGTGAAGATCCTCTCTGCGGCTTTATTGCTAAAACAGGACTTTATCAGGATATGATGCATGGCCTTAAGTATATTACAAACATGAACAATATCGAAAAAATGGATAAGTCCAAGCCTGTTTATTTTATGTCAGGGGCTGATGATCCTGTCGGTGACTATGGCAAAGGCGTTGAAAAAGCATACGAGTGCTTTAAAAAGGCAGGTTTAGTTGATGTTATGATGCGTCTCTACCCTGAAGGCCGACATGAAATGTTAAACGAGACAAATAAAGAAGTTGTTTATCAGGATATACTGAACTGGTTAAACGATAAAGTCGTTTAATTGTCAAAATTCGAGATAATTCTTGTTAACATCTTAAAATACAAATTGAAATAATCGGATAGGAGGAGCTGAGAAGCTCCTCCTATCCGATTGTCTGTATCAAAATTATAATATTCTGATTAAAATCATATAAACTGTAGTTCCAAATATAATGCTCATAGCGGTATTGCGCTTCCATATTTGAAGAACAACAACAATGAGAAGACTAATACAATACGGCAGAAATCCTGCCAATGATGAAAAGCTTATATCGCGCACACAGTATATAACAAGAATGCACATTACTGCTGCTGGCAAAACATCTCCTAAATATGTTACCCAAGAAGGTATTTCCTTACTTTTAAAAATAATAAATGGAAGAAAACGGCATATAAGTGTCGCCGCTCCCCCGATTGCAAGATAAAGCAAAGTTAGTGAAGGATTAAATGTCATGGGATTCCTCTTTTCTGCTTTTATCCAATATCGGACGTATAAAAAGCAAGACAACTGTTATGAGCGACAATGCCGGGACCAGAAATGAATCCGGGCCTATAATTAAAAGAGTTATAACCGCAATCACTACAGCAAATATAACCGGAATTAATTTTTTGGATTCCAATATTATGTTAACCGTTATAACTGTAAAAAGTGCAGTAAGTGCAAAATCCACTCCTTCCAGATTAAAAGGAATAATGCTACCAAGTAAAGCACCTAGCATCGATAAAATTATCCAATAAAGCTGAAGTGTTACCGCAACTGCTATATAAGCCTTTTTTTCATCAATATCATCAGGTACTTTAATGTCAGCATATACTGAAAAAAGTTCATCGCACATCATGTATATCATATAGTTTTTTGCCTTGCCAAAAGCTCTAAATTTTTCAATAAACGGCAAGCCATAAAAAAGATGTCTGCACGTAACTGCAAATGATGTAACAAGCATTGTAAACCAGGCTACATTGGAAGCTGCAAAAGAAAAACTTATCATCTGTAAAGTACCAAAAGGACAAACAAAACAACTAAGCCCTGCCCATAAAAAATTGCCTCCAACGTTCTGTACAATCAGTCCGAATGCTATAGCAATTGGAATCCAACTTATTGCTATCGGATACGTATTTTGTAATGCAAAAATCATTGCTTTACGAAATGACTTATTTTGATTCAATCTATTCTCACTTCCGCTTATTCAATATTTATCCGCTTAAAGTATAACAGCTTATAATACATTTAATATGGAAATACTTTTTTCTTTACTATATTCATAAGAATTTGACGTCAACTCTTATATTAGTTTAGTACGAGCTGACTAAAGTTGCAAAAATCTCAGCCACTATTACTTGTATTCTTCTTGCTGTTTTATTACATCCGAAACATCGTGCAAAGAAATAAAAGCCAAAGGGTCGATGCTGTGCACCAACTGCTTCATTTTATATATTTGAAATGTATTTACCACAAAAAATATAATTTCTTTAGGGTCTTTAGAATAACCTCCAATAGCATTGACAACAGTTCCACTGCTCTGAAAATTTTCTTTCAGAGCAGCTGTTATGTTAGCAGCATCTGTTGTAACTATCATCGCACATTTAGATCTGTCAAAGCCCTCTACAACATAATCGATTGTCTTAGATCCTATAAAATAGGTCACTACCGAATACAACGGTAATATCCAGCTTTTGATTACAATGCCGCATGCAATGTACAGCAGTGCATTAAACACCATAACGAAACTTCCAATGGATATCCCGATTTTTTTTGCAAAAATAACAGATAAAACATCTATGCCGTCGATTGCACCTCCGAAACGAATTGTCAATCCGCTCCCGATTCCGGAAATCAGGCCACCATATATTGAACAAAGCAAAAGATCTTCTCCTGCCAGTGGAGATGCAAATTCAACATCAATCGGCAATACATTCATTATAAGAAAGGATGTTAAAGAATATATACATATCGTAAATATAGAATAAATTGTAAATGATACGCCCTGTTTCTTTAATCCAAAAAGAAATAACGGAATATTTAGAAGAAGCAAAAATACTGACAAAGACCAAAATGAAGGTGTAACTTGATCCAGTAGCATTGAAAGTCCAGAAATACCGCTATCATAAAGCTTCATTGGGAACAAAAAGATATTAACCCCGAATGCATTTATTATTCCAGCAATTGTTAAAGCAAAAAAGTTTTTAGTATTTATTGCATTAGCTTTATTGAGCTGTTTTGGCATTTAATTTCTCCTGCTATATATAAAATAGTATTGTTTTAATGCTGTTAAACAAATTATGTTCTTTTGCAGTAGGTATGGTATCCATTATTCTCTTTACATCGCTCCATCTTTTGCCACTTAAATCCTTATCAGACTCGAATAAAACGAATGAATATGTCTCTATATTAAAACCAATTCCTTTGGTTTATTTCTTCAACAAAACGGGTTAGAAATCAATAATCGGCAGTACTATTTCAGGATTTACAGCATTACTATTACCTTCATCATCATTAATGTTTGTCGAAGAACCGAATTTATTATTAAATTTAGTAAAATCAAAGCTAGTGGTACAATAGGCCATATTCTCTGCCTCAGTTGAAAATCTGTCAGCTGAAAGGACAAATCCTCGATTGTAATAGCTTACATAAAAATCAGCATCTGCATATGGGTAATGCATACGCACGAAATCATTTGCAAATAACATACCATACGTCTTTGAAGAATTTGGAATACTCACCTCTGCTATAACCTGAGAGGCTGTTTCAGCCGCAGTTGCCCCATCTGCTATGATTGAATTCAAGATGGATACTATGCTGTAATTCCTGAAATATTTCGCTCCATCAGTAAATCCGGTTGCATCCATCAATGTATACCATGATGCCCATTGCTCTAAAAGACCGGCTGCTGAAAGCTCGTTGAGTACAGGTGCCCATTCGTATGCGTTGTTTAGGACAGAAAGCAAAACCTTTTTGTCATCATAAGACGTAAAGCAAGGCTCCATTCCAGATACATAAAAGATAATATTATTTGCATCAGACGGATCCTGTACAAAAACATAAATGCGGGTAACTCCGTTTCCTGCGTCCACTGTCTGATAATTCACGCTCCAGCCTTTGGGTATACAACAGTCAAAATAGCTACTGGAAAACTCTTCAAAAGCGAACTCCTTTTCAGGTTCTGAAGTAGATTCAGGAGTCGGCTCAGAGCTAGTTTTAGGATCCAACTCAGAAGATGATTTAGTGTCAGAGTCAGAATCCTGTCCATTGCTTCCTCCAAGTGGTGCCAGTTCTCCACCTTGTGAGGAAGCACCTATCTCAAGAGTTCCCAGACCACTTGTGTCTTTCCCACAAGCAGTTAAACATAGAAACATGGCTGCAATTAGCAACAGGTATATAAAAGTCCTAATAACATTTCTCATTCATGGGTTCTCCTTATATCTCAATATTTGATGGAATTGACCGATTTTTGGCATAATCTTAAAAGTCTCTCAAAGCGTGGACTGTTTTCCTTAACAGCATAGCACACAACAATGCAACCTGTTTCCTCTGCATTGGCAAGAAATATTTCGCCTGAAAAGGATTCATCCTCTGTTTGCATTATCATAGGATAAACATAAAATTCTCTTCCATTAATGGTTTCTTTTGTACCGGATGAAAATATAGTGGAATCTGCGCCAAGATACGCAGCCACAAAATTAGGATCAGCCATTGCAAAGTCCATAAAATTCTGACGATTATAAACATTATTTCCATTACCATCCTCTGTACACAGTACAGACAGTATAATCACGTCATTATATGAAGCAAAATAGCCAATTGTAAGTTCACGAACATCCAGCATTTCTGGAAGCTGAATCGAAATACCAGTATCTGGGTGTAAATAATTTGTTGTTATATCAGAATATTCGCCAACATAGTATCCGCTTTCAGGACTAAGAGTTGACGCGGCATAATACAAAGCAGTATTCATTTCATCAGCAGTATTACAAACCGCAGTATACTGAATATAATAATCTTTATAAATCTCAATATATCGGTCTATTATAATGTCGCTTCCTTCGGAAATGCACTGATATCTGGTCATATATAGCGTCTTTTTTCCGAGAGGAACCTCATGGATTGTGCTTGAGCGGACATTGTCAAATTCCTTCAATATCTGTCTATCTGATGATTTAAAGTATTTTTCCGGAGTCATTCCTACTTTTTCAATCTTATCTATAAGAACATATTGGAGTTTATCATCACCATTGTTAATACAAACATCATTCTCTTCATTTATAGTCACATTCATATCAATTGGATAAAGAAAACTATAACCAATATCCTCGCCACCATAAACTTCAAGAGATGAAGGAGCGTTTTCTCTATACTTTGGAAGAGTGAACTCGTTTTTTATAAAATCAGTACCACAACCGCTAAAAAATGCCACTATTAAACAGGCGATAACAACAGATGTTGTTCTTTTTCTATTCATTAACAACCTCCTCAAATGAGACCCGCTTCGTCAAATGCATCGGTCAAGAACTCCTTATAGGAGGGATCTATCCCTATGATATCAATACTCAGCTTCATTGCTGCAAGAACTTCAGGATATTCAGAAAGTGGCGTTAGCAAATCAATTGTTCGCATCCATAGTAAGCTCTGTTCCTCAAGACTCATGCCCTGCTGATAAAGCTTATACGCCATCTGATGTAGCAGCGAACTATTCACATGCACTCCACCATTATCATAGTTGAGGTTTGTCGGTTCGCAATAGTATTTTCCTCCAACTGAAACAGGCTGTTGATATGCTTCCGGGTCACTTTGTGAGCGAATAGCTCCACCTGCATTTTCGCCTATTGCCCAGGCCAAATCATCCGTCATGCCATAGCTCATCTCTATAATATTCCCGATAATGTCGCTGAAAGCTTCGTTGATTGCACCCGTATTGCCCGAGTATTTATGCATGGTAAGGGAACTTGAGGTATAACCATGAGTATATTCGTGAGCTACAACATCCATACCCTCACTGTAATTATTTAAATCGCTGACACCAAAATAAGCCCAGCCTGAGCTGATTCCACAGTAGCAAGCGTTGTCTTCCGGCATCAGTGTGCCAATAAGAATTGGAATTCCAATTCCATCAACTGAATACACACCGTAAGAAGCATAGAAATCGTAAGCTTTAATATACCTGTCATATGCCAGTAAATCGTTGTTTCTCCAGTCGGTACCCGTCTTTGATTCAACGAACTTTACAAGACCAAACTTAGCCATATCTGTATAATATCCAACCGCTATTCTGCGCTCTGTAGATGCAAGATAATATGTTTTATTTTTGGCATTGTAAGCAACAGGTACCGTAATAGTTTCAGTGCTACCATTACAAGTTGTTACTGTAAATTCTGTATCCGTGCTAATGAGAGAATCAAAGTATTCCTCAGCACGAGTAGCATCAGTATTGTCAGTGCCGAAGCTTGCAACTGGATAGCATGTCAGATATTCGCCATCAAACGACACAAAATGCTCATAATATTTCATATCGAAATCTAAAGCATCAGCGTTTGGGTTGTTAGTATATACTGCATAGCAGTTCAGTATCTGCCCGTAAAACGAGTATGCTACCTTGTGAGTTGCCTCAGAATATACTGTAAGATTATAGTCGCTCTGCGTCTTGAGTACTACAGCCTCAGCTGCCTCCGCACCGATATCAATCTCAATTTCACTATAACCAATATTAGGCACGAAGGAACTAGAAAGTCCTGCAGTGTAACCATCAGGGTCAACTATAATTTTCAAACCTGCATAAGCAACGGTAAGCTCACCATATCGTTGTTGGAAGGTATAGTATGTATAGCCATAACTGTCTTTGGCTACGTATACAGCGAAAAATTCAGATCCTGAGCTAAGGCCTAGCAACTCCGCAAGTGGCTGTATGGATTCAACTGCTTGCTCATAATTTTCAATTTTATTATTAGAAAATTTCCCCTGTAGGAAAGAAAGATATCCTTCGTTACCAAAGATCATATTGGCTTTACCATTATTCATTCTCTGTATGTCACTTCGTGACAGCTGCTGAATACCCTCTTGAATTTGACCGCTTGCATCCAATGTTTCACCCGCAAGGAATTCGTTTGGTAAAAGTTGAAATGTTTCATATTCAATTCTCTTACATGCACTTACAGATAACAGCATGCAAAGTACCATTAACGTGGATAATAAGCGTTTCATCAGCTAGCCTCTCTCATTATTTTAGGAGAATAATAATTAACCAGTACTTTATTATAACTAGAATCCCTATTAAGCACAAATAGTTTCTGCTTAATAGGGATTCAAAAATATAAATTAAAATTTTAAAACTTGAGATTTAAATACTGTCTGAAGATGATGAATAAATATTATTCTTCAGTAATCTCTTCCTCTACGACTTCTTCTACGACTTCATCCTCGTCGACAGGGGCATCTGTTGCTAAAAGAGCACGAATGCTGAGAGATATCTTCTGCTTCTCTTCATCAATAGCTGTGATTTTAGCTGTTACGACATCACCTACTTTAACAGCATCTTCAGCCTTTGCAACTCTGGTATTGCTTAACTGAGAAATATGGATAAGTCCATCAACATTTTCCATAACTTCTGCAAAAGCACCAAAAGGCATGAGCTTAACTACTGTAACATCAACAACATCGCCTACATTATATTTATCTGTAAATGCTTTCCAAGGATCTCCATCAGGATCTTTAAGTCCCAAAGAAATACGACGTGCATCTTTATCAAAGCCGATAACTCTGACTTCAACTTCATCACCGGGATTAACTACATCGGAAGGATGTTTAATTCTTCCCCATGTAAGTTCTGACTGGTGAATCATACCGTCTATTCCGCCGATATCAACAAAAGCACCATAATTTGTAAGGCTCTTTACCTTGCCGACATACTTCTTGCCGATTTCGATTTCATTCCAGATAGCTTCTGAAGCAGCCTTTCGTTCTGCATTAACTGCTCTACGGATGGAACCGACAACTCTCTTACGTCCCTTATTAAACTCAGTTATTTTAAGTTTAACATTTTGCTTGAGCAGTTCACCGAGTTCTGCATCTCTGGGAAGTCCGGACTGACTTGCAGGAACAAATACATGTACTCCTTTAACATTAACAACAACGCCACCCTTGTTGGTATCAATAACAGTACCTTCAATAATGTCGCCGTCATTGGAAGCGGCTTCAACATCATCCCAGAATTTCTGAGTGTCTAAACGCTTCTTTGAAAGCATTGCTGTTCCTTCAACATCATTTACTCTTACAACTATTGCTTCAATCGTATCACCGATTTTAACAACATCACTGACTTTAACTCCGGCATCTTCAAATTCGGATGTGGGTATAAAGCCTGAATACTTTGCTCCAAGATCCACCTGAATCTCGGTTCCTGAAATTGCTGCAACTACACCGGTAACTCTTTCGCCATTATAAATAGGCTTTAAAGAATCTTCCAGCATATCATCAAAGGTTTGCTCTACTTTGATTTCCTCGCTCATTTTGTTTACTACCTCCTTAATTATCCACGCAGGTGTAGATGCCCCAGCTGTCAAGCCAATTTTTGACATCCCCCTGAATGCATCAAGCTTAAGTTCGTCTGCATCTTCTATAAACTGAACATTCGAACAATACTCTCTGCAAATTTCCGCCAAATGAATACTGTTTGCACTGTGTTTGCCTCCGATTACAACCATTGCATCGCAGGTTTTGCTCAGCTCAACTGCTTCATTTTGTCGCGTAAACGTAGCAGAGCATATTGTATCAAAGAATTCGACGTTTGTACACATTTTTTTTAGCAGCTCACAGCATTGAACATAATTTGCTCTTGTCTGTGTTGTCTGCACTACAACACTAATAGCTTTATCTCTTAATTCAGGATTAGATTCAAACGTGCTTTTTAAATCTTCAACATTTTCAACTATTATACTGCTATCACATCTTCCGGAAATTGCCTCAACTTCCGGATGATTCGCCATACCGATAATAACAACAAATCTTCCGTTGTCAGATGCACGCTTAACAATTTTATGTATAGACATAACTTTAGGACATGTAGCATCTGTAATTGATACACATTTACTCTCAAGAGAATCCTGAACTTTTTTAGAAATACCATGGGCTCTGATAATTACTTCATCACCGCAAAATATCTCATCAACAGAATTAACCACTGTCATACCTTCAGATGACAGTTTTTTTATAACATCATTGTTATGTACAAGTTCTCCTAAAGATTTAAGTTTTCCCTTTTCATTTAGGATTTCATGTGCCATATCCACAGATCTTTGGACTCCGAAACAAAATCCGGCACTTTCAGCTATAATAAGTTCTTTCATACACATTCAAATAAGTTTATCTGCAATAATAGAACAAAGCATATCAAGGTTTTCATCAAAACTGCCGTTTGATGTATCAAATTCTATCGCGTCCTCCGCTTTTTTCAAAGGTGCAACATCCCGATGAGAATCCTGATAATCTCTGTACTCTATATCTTTAAGAACATCTTCAAAGCTTGTGTCAATTCCTTTTGCTTTAAGTTCAGCAAGTCTTCTCTGTGCACGAACACTTGAGGACGCTGTAAGAAAGATCTTAACGTCGGCATCAGGCAATACAACAGTTCCTATATCTCTGCCATCCATAATAACATTATAGTCATTGGCAAATTTCCTCTGCATCTCCAAAAGAAAAGCTCTGCAAGACGGATGAGCTGAAACATCAGACGCTGCAATGGAAATTTCAGGCTTTCTTATATCATCTGTTACATTTTCCCCATTAAGTATCATCTGCTGAAGTCCGGTATCATCATATTCAATTTCGATCTTAATATTGGGATATGTTTCTTTTACGCTGTCTTCATCTTTGCAGGATATGCCATTTCTTACGCAATATAGTCCGACTGTACGATAAATAGCGCCTGTATCAACATAAATAAAATTAAAATTTCTGGCAATTGCTTTAGAAAGTGTACTTTTGCCGGCTCCGCTCGGGCCATCCACTGCAACAGAAACGGTATTTTTATTCATTTACCAAAACCTCCTCGCCTGCCACATAACCTGTAGACCAGGCAATTTGTAAATTAAATCCTCCGGTATATGCGTCAAGATCAAGAACCTCGCCTGCAAAATAATACTTTGGATTAAGTTTACTCTGCATGGTTCTCGGATTAATTTCCTTAAGGTTGATCCCACCCTTTGTAACAATAGCTTCATCGATTGGCCTTGTACCTATAACAGATACCGGAAAAGCCTTAAGCAATAATCTTAATCTCGTACGCTGCTCATGAGTAATTTCATTAAGCTTTATATTAGGTGCAATATCTGAAAGCTTACAGATAACATCTGCCATGGATTTGCCAACAAGCTTCGGTAGATAATTTATAAAATCTTTATTTGAAAACTCGCTGAAATCCCGAAGCAATCTTAAATCAAGTTTATTATCATCAAGTGCAGGTTTTAAGTCGATTTCAACACGGCTGTTCTGAAAATCTTTAAAATGTGCAGATGCAGATAATACCAGTGGACCGGATATACCAAAATGAGTAAACAGCATCTCACCCTGCTCATGAAAAATTAATTTATCATTTTCAAAAGCTCTTAATACGACATTTTTCAATGAAAAGCCTTGCAGAGATGCGCAATAATCATCATTACTTTCTAGTGGAACAAGAGAAGGCCTAATACTATTGACAGTATGTCCGATTTCTTTAGCAAATCTGTAGCCGTCACCTGTAGACCCTGTCAATGGGTAGCTTTTTCCACCGGTTGCAATAATAAAAGCATCAGCATCTACATTATCCAAGGAAGTTACTTTTCGTCGTACAAATCTGACACCGGATGATAAGCAAAGCCTGTACATAAGTTGTGCAATATCATTGGCATTATCTGATTCAGGAAATACGCGGTTTCCACGTTCAACTTTAAGCTTTACACCATTGCTGTTAAAAAAAGAAATAACATCATTAGGTCCGAACCGATTTAATGCCGAATAAAGGAACCTTCCGTCTCCCGTAACATTTGAAAGAACTGTTTTTACATCGCAGGAATTACATACATTACATCTGCCTTTTCCTGTGATTCTGAGTTTCCTTCCAACCTTTTCATTAGGATCATATACGGTGACATCAAGCCCTCTAAGAGATGCGCGATAAGCAGCCATCATTCCTGCAGGACCTGCACCGATTACCGCTACCTTCATAACAATTTTGATATCTCCTCAGAAGTCAGATATCTCCAGGCACCTGTTTTGAGATTACCAAGGCTAATTGGCCCCTCAGCAATTCTTGTAAGGGTTTTAACTTTAAGTCCTGCCTTTTCGCACAAGCGTCTTATCTGTCTGTTTCTTCCCTCTTTTATAACGACCTTTATAACAGCATTATTCCCATTATCTTCAAGTATCTCTGCCTTTGCGGGTTTAGTCTGTTTACCGTTAATATTGATAGGTTTTTCCAGTAAATGCACTTTTGTCGGAATATCTTCCCCTCCAACATAAACTTTATAAGTTTTTGTCAGTTCGTGAGATGGATGCATAAGTTTATTTGCAAATTCGCCGTCATTTGTCAGAATTAAAAGACCTTCTGAATTCATATCAAGACGTCCAACCGGATACAATCTTTCATCTATATCACACAAAAGATCCGTAACAATAGGTCTATCCTTCTCATCTGAAAGCGTAGTAACATAACCACGAGGTTTATTAAGCATTACATAAATTTTCTTTGACTGTGAATTGATTTTAATTCCATCCGCAACAACTTCGTCAAACCTAAGGTCAGCTTTGTCCCCCAAATTTGCCTTGAAACCATTTACAAAAACTTTGCCTTCTTGAATTAATTTTTCAGCATTGCGTCTTGACATAATGCCGGACGCCGATATTAACTTTTGTATTCTTTCGTCAGCCATAAAAATAATGGGCGAGATTTCCTCGCCCTAGAAATCAATCTTTCTGTTTGGAAATAAATTCATCGATACGATCCATAACCTGAGGAACGAGATCGATAATTCTGTCAACTGTTGTAGATGCAGGAGGTGTAACATTAATCATTCTAACTACACCATCTTTTACAACGAGAAAACCTGTCGGCTCGACCTTAACACCTGTAGAATTGCCGCCGCCATAAGGTCTTGAACCATCGCGTGTTGCTGCTTTACCAAATTCAACGCCACCGCCGACAAAACCAACTGAAATTTTGCTGATAGGAACAAGAGTAATTCCGTCAGGTGTAACAATAGGCTCACCTACAACTGTATCAACATCAAGCATCTGCTTAACATTCTCCATTGTTCCGTTCATAATCTCCTTGACCGGATTAAGCTTGTTTAAATTTTCATTTTCCATTATGAAATCTTCCTTTCATCGTTATCTGAATCGGCTTTGTCAGCCTTTTTATTTTTTATTGTATTTATAACAAGTTTAAGCGTATCTTTACGATCCTGTAATAGCGATATCTCATAATCGTACTCTTCTTTATCGGTGATACGAAGTATAAGTCCTCTGCTCTTACATTTAATAATAACCCAAAGAACATCAAAAACAACGCTGAGTCTTCTGGTAAAGCTATGAAGTCTTATTGTCAGATCAAATCCAATATCAATCCTTGGTAAAGAGTGATTAAAATCCACGTCTGTCCAGACATCGAGGTCTTTACATTTATACCTATTAGAACAATACGGTGCAATAAAATCGATAAGAGAGTTAATTTTTCCAAATAACACAGCTGTATTATAAGGGTCATCTGTTGCTACTGTTAAATGAAGTAAAAATCTGTCAAAATTAAACCCTTTGCGAACGTTATCGAAATTCTTAAAAACTCTGACAATTATTTCCTTGATATCATCTGTTGACAAAGAATACTTAACAGGTTTATCTTCTTTTTCTTTTTTTGTTTTCTTTTTCTTTTCCGGCTTTTTCTTGGTTTCGTCCTTCTCGGCTTTTTCTTTTTCTTCTTCAGGTTTCTTCTTTTTATCTTTTTTGTCTTTTTTCTTAAGAACTATTTTTTTGCCGAATACAATTATTCCAAGTGTAAGTCTGTCGTCAATAAAGTCAATAGATATACCGACTTTTATCATACCGATCAGCACAAAAATGAGAACAATTATGCCTATTATTTTCAGTGCAAGCATATATTCACCCCAATCAATTAAGAGTTATCATCCGAGATATCAAATTCAATCTGACCGGGAAGCGGTTTTTCACTTTCCGGCAAACTACTAACAGAAGAAAGCTGTTCTATTTCAGCAATTAATTTTTCCATAGCATCCGTTTTTTCCATTTCAGGGAGCGGAGGCAGTTCAGAAAGGTTGGATATTCCCATTGTTCTTAAAAACAGATCACTTGTAGAATAAAGCACAGGTCTTCCCGGTACATCAAGTCTTCCGGATTGTTCTATAAGCCCCTTATCGCATAAAGTTCCTACACTGAACGATGAATCAACACCTCTGACTTTATTAATATAAGCAAGTGTTACAGGCTGATAATAAGCAACAATTGCCAGTGCTTCAAGTGCCTGATTTGAAAGCATCATAGGTTTTCTGGTTTCAAGGATTTTTGTTATAAACTGTGAATATTCAGGGCAAGAGCACATCTGTAATTTATTGCCAAATTTGACAAACTGCAGCGAATGTCCATTATCTTGATATATTTGGGACAGTTCATTAAACGATTCCATCACTTCATCTTCAGTAATATCCATAACAGTACTTATCCTGCTAACAGGAACCGCTTCACCGCATGCAAACAATATTGATTCTAAAATCGCCGTATTTTTATTCATAGTCAGTCTCTAATTTTTCCATAATTGTTTCGATATCTCCACCTGTATAGGACAATTCATATCCCGACCCGTCACGGCATAAAGAAATCTCAATATTTCCATTCGAACAAAGTTCTAATATCGAAATGAACGTTGCAACGATTTCAGATTTAGTAACACATTCCGAATATAAATCATTTAACTTGACACTACGTAATCTGAGTCTCGAAATTATATGTCTGGACTTATCTCTTATAGAAAATGTTATCTTCTGTGGCATAACTTTTTCTATAATACTATTGTCATATGGAATTTCATGAGTACTCATGAAAACTGATTTCAATGCCTCAAGCAATTCAACAGGTTCATGTGAATACTGATATTCAGATGGTTCCTTGGTAAATTGTTCGGGTTGCTTAGAAAATATAAGACTTCCGAATTTATACTTTTCACTTATAAAAGGAATTGCATCCTTTATAGAAGAAAGTATCTCTTTTGCTCTGAGCTGCTCAAGAGACTCCATTAAAACTTCAAGTTCGGAAATTTCTTCAGTACTTGCGAGCATCTCTTTTGTTTTAATCAAAAGGAGATATGATGCCATCTGTATAAATTCAGAGGTTATTTCAAGGTCCATTTTCTCCATGCCATCAAGGAAGGCAAGATACTGGTCTAAAATATCTGAAATTTTAATATCTCTAATTTCAATCTTGTTCTTTTGAAGCAATATAAGTATAAGATTTAAAGGTCCTTCAAAATCAACAAGTTCGTTTTTTTCTTTAACAACGCTTTGCAAATGAAAGCTGAGATCATGTTCCATGTATATTATATTAACAAAGTTTATTTATTTCTGCAACAAGTTGCTCGCGTCCAGTGCCATTTTCTGCAGAAAAAGGAATTAAAAGGCATGTATCATCGATATCAAGTGCATTTCTGATTGCAGATAAATTCGGCTCTATTTCACTCTTTTTAAGTTTATCAATCTTATTGGCCAAAACTACAAAATGACAATCCGATTCTTTAAAGTAGTTAGCCATGGAAATATCATCAGCAGTAGGTTTATGTCTGGAATCGACAATTAGAACTCCAAGAGTGATATTACTTGAGTCAGAGAAAAAATCTTCCATCAAATTTCCCCACCTGTCTCGTTCAGATTTTGCAACATTAGCAAATCCATAGCCAGGTAAATCAATGAAATATAATTTTTTATCTACATCAAAATAATTTACATGAATCGTTTTTCCGGGTGTATTCCCTACTCTGGCGAAATTTTTACGATTAAGTATTTTATTTATAACGGAGCTCTTGCCTACATTTGATTTTCCGGCAAATACTACTGTTTTACGAGATGAGTTGATGAACTGCTTCGTATCTGCTGCAGATTTGACGAATTCAACGTTATTGAAGTTGATGCCTGACATGATTTCTCCTTTATTTCAAAACATCTGAAAGCTGCATATACAACATCGTCCATAGACTTTGCATAAACAAAATTAAGTTTATCTCTGACCAGCGGGTCTATTTCATTTAAGTCAGCTTCATTTTCTGATGGAATAATTACTGTACTGACCTTATTTCTTAATGCAGCCATAGTCTTTTCTTTAAGTCCGCCGATTGCAAGTACTCTGCCACGTAAGGTAATTTCACCTGTCATTGCAATATCATAACGCACAGGGTTTCCAGTGAGAGCAGATATAATCGAAGTACATATGGTAATTCCTGCAGATGGTCCGTCTTTAGGTACAGCACCCTCCGGAAAATGGATATGAATATCTTTATTTTTATAAAAATCCGGATCAATTCCTAAAAGGTCTGCTCTGCTTCTAATATATGTAACCGCGGTTTTTGCAGATTCCTTCATCACATCTCCGAGATTTCCCGTGAGTTCAAGTTTTCCAGTACCGTCAACTACAGCAGTTTCACAGTCGAGAACCTCTCCGCCGGCCTCTGTCCAGGCAAGACCCCTGACAAGACCTACAGTATCCTCATTTCTTATATCTTCAGGTTTTACAATAACAGGTCCAAGTAAATCCAGAAGATTTTCAGGAGAAACACTAAGCGAAGATAATTTTCCTTCCGCTATCATAGTAGCACATTTTCTGCATAACTTGGCGATCTGCCGTTCAAGTATTCTTACGCCCGATTCTTTAGTATAAGATGCAATAATACATGATATAGCAGCATCACTGATTTTCAGTTGAGATTTCAAAAGGCCATGCTTTTTCAGCTGCTTTGGAATGAGATATTTCTTTGCTATAAGCTTTTTTTCTTCATCAGTATAGGAATTAAGTTCAATAATCTCCATCCTGTCGAGAAGAGCTTTAGGTATCGTTTCTGTGGTATTAGCAGTTGTTATAAAGAACACATCGCTTAAATCAAATGGTATTTCAAGGAAATTATCTCGAAAGCTTGAGTTTTGTTCTGCATCAAATACTTCCAGCAAAGCAGATGCCGGATCTCCTCTGTAATCAGATCCAAGCTTATCTATTTCATCCATAACCATAACAGGATTACAAGTTTTAGCTCTGTTAATACCATCTATAATTCTGCCGGGCATGGAACCTATATAAGTTTTGCGATGTCCTCTGATTTCGGCCTCATCATGAACACCACCGAGTGAAATTCTTACAAGTTTCCTGTTGGTTGCTTTGGCAACAGACTGGGCAATACTTGTTTTACCTGTCCCCGGAGGCCCCACAAGACACAAAAGTCCTCCCTTAATTTCAGGGCTTATCTGTCTCACGGCAAGATATTCAATAATTCTCTCTTTAACCTTATCGAGTCCATAATGGTCACGATCAAGAATTTTTCTTGCTTTGGCTATATCTGTCGTCTCTTTTGATTTAATTCCCCATGGCAATTCAATACAAGTGTCAAGATATGCCTTTTTTAAAGAAGCCTCTGCACTTCCGAAAGGTTCTTTAGAAAGTCTGTCAACTTCTTTAAGAAGCCTTTCCTTAATTTCATCACTTACAGCAAGCGTTTTGACTTTTTCTCTGTACTCTGAAATATCATCTGAATATGAACCGTTTCCAAGTTCTTCCTGGATAATTTTTAACTGTTCATGAAGATAATACTCTTTTTGAGACTGCTGCATTGCTTCATTTGTAGCCTCATTGAGCTGCTTTTCTATATTTATTATATCAAGCTCTCTGTTAAGATTTTTAATTATTATTTCAAGTCTTTTACACGGTTTAACTTCTTCAAGTAGTTGCTGTTTTATATCAATATTAAAAGGTATATTCTGTGCAATGTAGTCTGATACATAAGAAGGATCAGGATTTGCTATAAGTGCTATCATCTGTTCAGGTGCAAAATCTTTAGATTCTCTCTGAAACTCTTCATATAAGTCTATCGCATTTCTAATTAATGCCTCTTTTTTATTTAAAGAGACACGTTCTACAGTATCAGGAACGCAATCGGTTAAAGCACTATAATATTTTCCTTTTGTATCAATATCTAATGCACGTGCACGATACAGACCTTCAACCATAACACGACTTACAGAGCTTCCGGGGAACTGCAAATGCTGTCTTATGCGACATACAGTGCCAACATTGAAAATATCCGACGCTTCAGGAATATCGACAGAAGTATCCTTCTGAGTTGCAACAAAAATTATTCTGTCTTGTCTGTTGGCTGTTTTTAAAGCCTCCACCGAAGATGATCTTTCAACATCAAAAGTAGCTAACTGCCCAGGAAAAACAGACACCCCGCGAAGTGCGATCATCGGAAATAAATTGTTGTTTATTATATCTGTACTCATTCTCTTTCAATAACAGGCTGAGACTTGTTTTCAACACAGTCAGCCGTAATAATCACTTTCTTAATAGATGGATCAGATGGTACTTCATACATAATATCCGTTACTAAATTCTCAACAACAGACCTAAGACCTCTGGCCCCGATTTTTTTATCAATTGCAAGATCTGCAATTTTTTCAAGAGCTTCCTTTTCAAAAATAAGCTCAACATCATCAAATTTCATTAATTCACAGTACTGCTTGACTATTGAATTTTTAGGTTCGGTAAGAATTCGGACCATATCCTCTCTGGAAAGAGATGATAACGATGCAATAACCGGCAGTCTTCCAACAAGTTCAGGAATTATTCCAAACTTTATAAGATCGTCCTGCTGTACCATAGCCATAAGTTCACCGATATCTTTTTCCCTGTTGGAAAGAACATCGGAATCAAATCCGATTGATTTTTTAGCAGTACGCTTTTCGATTATCTTTTCAAGTCCGTCAAATGCGCCACCACAAATAAAGAGTATATTCTGGGTATTTACATGAATAAATTCCTGATTAGGATGCTTTCTTCCGCCATTTGGAGGAACATTTGCTACAGTACCCTCAACAAGTTTCAGAAGTGCCTGCTGTACGCCCTCTCCGGAAACATCTCTGGTTATAGAAACATTTTCACTTTTTCTGGAAATCTTATCAATTTCATCAACATAGATAATTCCTCGTTCAGCACGCTCAACATCGAAATTAGCAGCCTGTAAAAGTTTGAGAATAATATTCTCTACATCCTCTCCGACATAACCTGCTTCAGTAAGTGTAGTAGCATCTGCAATTGCAAAAGGAACATCAAGCATTTTTGCAAGAGTCTGTGCAAATAAAGTTTTACCGGATCCTGTAGGTCCTATAAGCAGAATATTGCTCTTTTGAAGTTCCACATCATTATTTGAGTTATGAAGTAATCTCTTATAATGATTATAGACTGCAACAGCGAGAACTTTTTTTGCTTCGTTTTGTCCAATGATATATTCATCAAGTTTTTCTTTTATATTAACGGGTTTCGGCAGATTTTCAAATTGAAGATTTCCCGGAAGTTTAACCCTGTTGTCTTTACCCGTACTTGTCTTTTTATCTGATTTCGGCAAATCGTCACCAATAATTTCCATACACATTAAAATACATTCATCACATATATAAGCATTATTTCCCGCGATAAGACGATCCGCTATAGCCTGTGGTTTCCCGCAGAATGAGCACCTAATAGATTTATCCGTTCTAGCCATTAAAAACTCCTAAAAATTCAGAATAAGGGGAACAATAAAGTTCCCCTTAAATTATCTTTTATAAATAACTTTATCAATGAGTCCGTAATTTTTTGCTTCTTCTGCAGACATGAAGTTATCTCTTTCACAGTCAATTTCAATCTGTTCAATTGTCTTCCCTGTATTAGCAGAAAGAATCTCATTTAATTTTTTCTTGGTATTAACCAAATGCTCTGCATGAATTTTGATATCTGTAGCCTGTCCCTGTAATCCCTGAACAAGTGGCTGATGAATCATAATCTCAGCATTGGGAAGTGCTATGCGCTTACCTTTTGCTCCGGATGAGAGGAGGAATGCTCCCATAGAAGCAGCCATACCGACACAGATAGTTGATACATCCGGTTTTATATACTGCATAGTATCATAAATAGCAAATCCTGAACTAATGCTTCCACCTGGGCTGTTAATATAAAACTGGATATCCTTATCCGGGTCTTGTGCTTCCAAATATAATAACTGAGCAACAATCAAACTTGCAGTAGCATCATTTACTTCTTCAGAAAGAATAATAATTCTGTCGTTGAGAAGTCTTGAAAAAATATCATAAGAACGTTCACCGCGTGAAGTTTGTTCAATTACATATGGAACTAAACTCATTTATTACTCTTCCTTTGTTTCAGTTGTTTCAGCCGTCTTCTTTTTTGAAGTTCTCTTTGCAGCGGGTTTCTTTTCTACAACTGCTTCAGGTTCTGCTTCTTTTTTCTCTTCTACTGCTTCTTCCTTATTGTCTTCAGTTTTCTTTGAAGATGCTTTTTTAGCTGTTGTCTTCTTTGCAGCCTTTTTTACAATTGCAGAATCAGCGATAAGATTTAAAGCCTTCTCCTTCTTGAATTCATCAGTAATATAATCCATACCGAAATAATTCTTTAATTCATCAACTGTTGCACCAACAGCTTCAGACATTCTAGTCATATATTCATTGAGTTCTTCTTCGGTACCCTCAATATTTTCAGCTTTAATAACCGCACCTACAAGGATCTCTGTCTTTGCTTCTGTCTCGGCTGAAGGACGAATAGCATTATTCATTGTCTGCTCATCGATTCCGAGCATGGATGCAAGAGTTTCAGTACTAATCTGAGGATCTGAAATGCCATAATTTGAAGCAAAGTTACGAATAATTGCGTCAATGTGAGCACGAATCATTGTCTCCGGAACTTCAACTTCCATATTATCAATAGCTTTCATGATAGCTTCGTTGCGCAAAGTAGCTTTATTCTGCTGCTCTTTACGCTCGGAAATATTTTTCTTTACAGAATCTTTGTATTCTTTAAGAGTGTCAAATTCAGAAACGTCCTTTGCAAATTCATCATCAAGCTCAGGAAGCTCACTAAACTTAATCTCATTTACAGTTACATGGAAAACAACATCTTTTCCGGCAAGTTCGTCAACATACTCGTCAGGGAATTTAATGTCAATATCTTTTTCTTCGCCAACGCTCATGCCGACAAGCTGCTCCTCAAATCCGGGAACAAAAGAGTTAGAGCCAAGCTCTAAGTCATAGTTTTCACCTTTGCCGCCGTCAAAAGCATCAGTTTTTTCTTTATCAAGAAATCCCTCAAAATCTATATTGCATGTATCACCCATCTGAGCGGGTCTGTCATCAACAGAAATTAAGCGAGCATTCTGCTTGCGGACAGCTTCAATTTCAGTATTAACATCATCTGCTGTAACTTTAAATCCTGGGTCTGTAACTTCAATCTCTTTATACTGACCGAGTTTTACCTCAGGATAAAGCTCAACTGAGAATGTGTATGATGCGCAGCGCTCAGGTGTAACATCTGCATTTACAAGAGCCGGAACACCAATCATATTAATCTGACCTTGCTCAATTCCTGCATCAAAAGCATCCTGAACGAGTTCGTCCAAAGCTCCCTGATAGAAAACATCAGGACCATACATGCTTTCAATAATTGCAAGAGGAACCTTGCCTTTACGGAATCCGCGAATGACAATATCTTTTTTCTCTTTTAAATAAGTTTTTGTTACAGCATCATCAAATTCTTTTGCATCTGATACAACTGTAAACTCTAATCTTTTTTCTTTCTTCTCTGAACCAGTTAGAAGCATTACTAAAACTCCTTATAATAAAATTTTCTCGCAATTAGATATATTATCAAAATAAGGTAATAAAATCAATCACAAATAAGTTTAACAGGCTTAAAATTAATAAAGTCAGCCGATACACATTTAAAATCTGTATATCCATATGGACCTTGAAAAATATATTTCAATCCAAGTCCGTGAATATGACCGTAACAGCATAGCTTAACTTCATACTTTTTTAAAATATCTAAAATTTCATTTCCGAAATATCCATTGTAAATTGGAGGATAATGTAAAAAAACATATTTATCTTTATTCTCGGAACTTTTTAATGATGTTTCAAGTCTAATGGCTTCTCTGTCCATAATTTTTTTATCATGAGACTCAACACCGTTTATTGCCGCTGTTTCATCAATCCATCCTCTTGTTCCACATATGGCAATATCATTATATTCAAATGAATTATTATGAAGAATCTTAATACTCGAAATATCGTTTTGTTTAAAAAATTCGTTGATTTTCTTCGCCGTTGTCCAGAAGTAGTCGTGATTGCCTTTAAGAATAATCTTATTTCCGGGAAGTGAATCAATAAATTTAAAATCGCATAAGCATTCATCAAGTGACATTCCCCATGAAAGATCACCGCAAATTACAACGGTATCCTCATCTGTAATCTGAGAAAAACCTTCTGAGATTTTCTCCGTATGATTATTCCATTTTTCTCCGAATACATTCATCGGTTTATCCGAAGACAATGACAAATGTAAATCCCCTATAGCATATAAAGACATATTAAACCCTAATTCAATGCATATTCTTAAGAAAACTAGGCCTGTGCAAAGGACACATACCATATTTTCTAATAGCTTCATAATGCAAAGCCGTACCATAACCTTTATGACGGTCAAAGCCATATTCAGGATAGACATCTGAAATTTCTTTCATAAAACGATCTCTTGAAACCTTTGCAAGTATGGATGCCGCAGAAATAGATGCAACTAATGAATCTCCGTGTACAATTGCCTCCGATTCAATAAGAATACCTGAATTGTTATTGCCGTCAATAAGAGCATACTCTGCTTTAGGATTAAGTTTTTCTATAGCTCTATTCATAGCAAGGAAGGTCGCCTGAAGAATATTTATTGATTCAATCTCTTCAACAGAAGCTGTTGCAATACCATAGCTCACGGCACGATCACATATAATATCAAATAAATACTCTCTCTTTTTTTCAGAGAGCTTTTTTGAATCATCAAGACCTTCAATAAACATACCTTCCGGAAGTATAACAGCCGCAGCATAAACAGGTCCGGCAAGAGGGCCTCTTCCGGCTTCATCAACGCCGCAAATAATCTTACTCATCGGGCACCTCAAGAGATAATCTTCCCAATTTACCCTCGTGATATTCCTTCAAAAGCGCAATTGCCATTCTGTTTGTATCTGCTTCACCTTTAGATATAAGCATTCCTCTTTTCAGTGCAGCCTTTTGAAGAAGGTCATATCCTGTATCATCTTCATTAATTTCAATTTTATATCTCGAAACAATCGATTCCGGATAAATATTTTTAAGCTTGAGCATAAAATTACAGGCAAGGGTTTCAAAATCGAAAACTTCAGTTTTTATTGCATTTGTCAGTGCAAGAAGCTCTCCTACTTCCTGAGAATCAAATTTCGGCCATAATATTCCCGGAGTATCGAGCAGATCGATTTTCTCATCGATTGAAATCCATTGCTTGCCTCTTGTAACACCGGGTTTATCGCCGGCAATAGCAGCTTTTCTTCGTGCAACTTTATTGATAAAAGTACTCTTGCCAACGTTGGGAATTCCAAGAATCATAATGCGCAGAGGTCTTCCGGACTGGCCTTTTTCCTCATATGCTGCAATTTTATCTTTAAGAACATTCTTTACCGCAGGTACAAACTGATTTACGCCTTTTCCTGATTTGGAATCAACAACAAGCACATGACAGAGTTGTTTTTCGAAATATTTAACCCATCTGTCTGTAATATCAGGATCTGCCAAATCGCTTCTATTTAATATAATAAGTCTAGGCTTGTTCTGCGCAAGAGTGCCAATATCCGGATTACTGCTTGCTAAAGGTATCCTGGCATCTAGAATTTCACAAACAGCATCAACATAATTAAGGTTTTCATCTATCATGCGTTTTGCCTTGGTCATATGACCCGGATACCATTGAATATTTATTTTTTCAAAACCGTTATCCATCAATTAATAATTTTAAATTCGTTTATCGGGAAAATTACGCAATAAACCTTTCCCAAAATCAGTCTTTCATCAACCATGCCGATTTCAGTCTTTCTTGAGTCTGTAGACATGTTTCTGTTATCTCCTAAAACAAACACACATCCTTCCGGAACTTCTTTAGGACCTATAAAATCCAGTTTATTCTTCGTAAGTTCGGCGATATATGGCTCATCGATTTCTTCACCGTCTATCATAATGATACCCGTATCAAAATCTATATTAACCTCTTGACCTTCTGTTGCAATAATACGTTTGACTAAAGCTTTATCAGGATCGTATTCATCTTTTTTAAAAACAACAACATCGCCTGCTTTGGGCTCGTAAAACAATCCCGATACAAGCATTTTATCCCCTTCATACAGAGTGGGATTCATGGAAGTACCCTTTACATCTATAACTCTTATAATAAAGAGAAATACAAAAACGCATACTATAAGGGCTGCGGCAAGACACTGTATCCATTCATATGCATTTTTTCTTTGCAGCTGTTTAGCTGCTTGAATTTCTTCATAAGTTTTTGCCATTATTTTATCCTCTATGAGTGTCTTAAAGAATTTATTTTAAGAATTGCATTTAGTAAATTAAATTTTCTGTCAAAGATAAGCTTTATCAGAATTTTATACTTTGAAGGAACACTTTTTATATATTTATTCTTATTATAATCCGGGAAATTATCCAGGAACCAGTCAATCAGCGTATTTTGCGTCTCAGATTTTTTATCTATAAGATTAACCCTGTCAACACTTGTGAGAAGCTCATTGTAAAAAATACAGTATTCCAGTTCCTCGCAGTATTTTCCCATAGATTTGTAAAAAGATAAAAGATCTTCACAGGCATCAATCATCTCAAGATTTCTTGAAGTATTTTTGGAATGCGTAATAGACCCTGTTCTTTGTAGATGACAGTTCCAGGCATACGGTACATACTTCATTGTATTAGCATATAAATACAATTTGTATACCGAGTTAACATCTTCAAACCACTGTCTTGGTGGAAATTCAATTCCGGAATCTGTAAATAGAGACCTTCTGAAAATCTTATTTCCGGCATTGGGTGTACTGAATAAGATTTGAGGGAACGCGTCAAATGAAAAGATACCATCTTTTTCAGCTCCCTTATACCTCATAACTTCCCTGCCGTCTTCGTTATAAAAAGCCTGGTCGAAAAAGCAGATATCAAAATCATCCTGTTGACACTCTTTAAGAATTTCAGGAACAGCATTGCTGGAGAGATAGTCATCACTGTCTAAAAATACAACAAAATCTCCTGTGGCAACTTTAAGCCCTGCATTTCTTGCCGAACCAAGTCCACCATTTTCCTTATTAACAACTGTTATAAGATCAGGGAAACGGTGTTTATAATCAGTAATTATTTCTGCTGATGAATCAGTACTTCCGTCATTAACGAGTATAATTTCATAATCGTCAAGTTGAGGATAAACAACTGATGAAAGGCAGTTATCAAGATATTTTTCTACATTGTAAATTGGAATAATAATACTTAACTTCATTTTATTTTTAAAATAGCTTTTGAAAGGCCTTCAAATCCGTAATAATTCAATTTCATTATAATTTTTCTGTTGCGGCTTTCATTTTTAAAAGCACACGATTTATCTAAATCTGGAATATTTTCATGCACATAAGATCTGAGTTTCTTAAGTACAATCTTTTTGTCGGGACTGTCCTGAAGACTCACTCTTTTTATGGATTCAAGAAGAATATGATTAATAATAAGAAAATCTATATCCGTATCGGGTTTTTCCTTATTAGCATAAGCTTTTATACCATCCATAACGGTTAAGATATCAAGATTTTTCAGCGCATTCTGATTTGTCATTGTAGATGTATGACCCACAGAATAATAATACAGAGCCTCATTTATGAAGACTGTCTTCTTGCTTTTAATAAGCATTTTGCACGAAAATGTAAAATCTTCATACCATAAACCTTCGGCAAATCTGATTCCTCCAATTACAGAAGCTCGGAAAATTTTATTCCATACAGGTCCGGCTGAAGATAATGGATGATCCTGAAGCTGTGCCCTTTCGTAATGATTTCCTTCAGCATCTGATCTGAAAAAATCGCAAACGACTATATCTGCATCTTCGCTGACAGCTTTATCGTACATCTTCTTAAACATATCATGATCTAATCTGTCATCAGCATCAGCAAAACCTATGTAGTCACCTTTTGCTACCCTTATAGCAAAATTCCTGGCTCTTCCCTGACCACCATTGCTTATGGTTATAGAACGGACAACATCCGGATACATTCCTTTATATTCGGAAATTATTTTTTCTGTATCATCTGTAGAGCCGTCATTGACAACTATTATCTCATAATCATCAATTGACTGGTTTACAAGATCGTCAAGGCAGTTTCCCAAACAGTCCTGAGCATTATACGCTGGAACTATCAAACTTAGTTTCATAAAAAATCATTCCTATTACAATACATATATAAATAGAAGCATTCGGTCTTCTTAAAATGGCTCCGGAAAAATATGCAAGCCCAAGCTGAATTGCGAAAGCAAGAAGCAGAGTAAAATTCAAATCTGTGAGATTTTCTTTAAATTTATTGATTAAAAGCCGAATTATTCTATAAAAGACATATAAAGCTCCAACAATATAAGCTCCCAAACCAAGATATCCATAGTAATAAAGAAGTGCAAAGTAGTCATTTTCCAAATCGACTATCATGTCATCCCCAAGCTGGGCAATTTCATACCCGGTAAAATGAGTTAGGATATCCTGTGTATCCATTATAAGTGATGCATATTTTTGTTTCATGGTTCTTGTATTTCCAAGTATACCGGAATCAATTGTAGCACCATATTTTCTGATAATAGTATCGAGATCAAACCGCTGTACTATCTGAGGAATCCCTCCCCAGCAAAAAGCATTATAATAAGTTTTGAGTTCTTCATAAAAAATGGGATCCGATAATTTTTCCTCATAACTCATATTGTAAATATCATCATAACCCAATGATTCCATTTTCAGTACAAACTCTTTTTCAACTGTTGAGAAATGAGACCTCTTATATTCTTCTTCCTTTGCTCTTGGGGTATACGGATACACAATGTATCCAACCAAAGCAATCGTTAGAAAGGAAATAACCGCAATTTTCTGGTATTTATCCGGCTTTTCATGGGAAATTAAAGCTCTGATGATAATAAAGGCGGGATATCCTATTGAAATTCCGTAAAGTGTTACATAGCAGGCTCTTGTCCCATTTGTAACAAGAAGCAGAAATATAAGTATCGGAAGTAAAATATTAATATATATTTTTTTATATTTAAGAACAAAATATCCTATAAATATACAAAGGCTCGACAAAATATCACTGTGGCAGCACCTGTTGTCAACAGTAACCCATCCGGAAATACCAAGTCCCTCGCCGTATGTATAAGTAAAAGTTCCACTAATGTAAGAAATAATAATAACAAATGTTACTATAATAGCGTTAAGCGCAAGGGCTTTAATAACCTGATTTACCACTGTCTCATTATCAATTTCCAAACAGAAAAGCAATGCCAGAACCGGCATGAAACATACCCTGGACATATAACTGATATCTCGGTAAACCGAAATATAGCCAACTCTAATGCCATTAACGATATGAGCGCCAAATACCACTATGCAAACAGCAAGGAAGATAAGTACTTTAGGTTTATCATGATGACGGATTAAAATATAAAGCCCGCATATCAGTAATATTCCAAGTCTTATAATACCTGCTGCTGTTCCGTTTTCAGAAGCTGTCCAAAAAGCCAGGACATCAAGAAAAGGCTGTGCAACTATTAAAATGAATAACCACCATTTTTTCATAACATCTAATTATACCATGTAAAATCAATTAGTAAAGCAAAAGCACCCGTACAAGTTTTTTGTACGAGTGCTATTTCTAGCTTAAAATTAAAGAGACTCTTTAACTTTTGCTGCCTTACCAACGCGATCACGAAGGTAATAAAGCTTTGCTCTGCGAACTTTACCTTTACGTACAGTTGTAACAGAAACGATAGACGGAGAATGAACAGGAAATACCTTTTCACAACCTACGCCGTAGGAAATACGACGAACAGTAATTGTCTCATTGATTCCGCCATGCTTTTTGGCAATAATTGTGCCTTCGAATGCCTGTGTACGCTCACGAGATCCTTCAACAACTTTAACGACAACGCGAACAGTGTCACCGACGTTCATTGTGGGCAGTTCGGGCTTAACGTACTGCTCAGATAGAGTTTTAACTAAATCCATACTTTTTTCCTTTATACTAAAGACGTTCTTACCGGAGGGCTGGCACTCAGTCTCGGCAGCGGACCGCCTGTTTATACTTGAATTTCAAGCTATGGTAGAGTAACACATTTTCTCAATCATTGCAAGTGTTTTTGTATTATATTCCGAAAGATTATCAGGAATTTTATCCATTTTTTCAAGTGAAATCAACGCCGAAACGAGATCATCAGTTGCAGATATACCCTCAACATATTTTTCCAGATGCTTGGGAATAATTATCTGAAGTCCGAGAGCTTTTGCCTCCATAATATTAATTCCCTGTCCTTCATATCTGGACGTAGAAAGCAAAGCATCACATTTATTCATATAAGAATATGGATTGTCTTTTCTACCGAGCAACTTTATATATTCATCGAGATCACGTTTCTTTATATCGGACGCAATACTTTCATAATCAGGTCCGCCACCAATAATATAAAGACGTAGCTTGTCATTCTTTTTAAAAGCTTTACTGAATTCATCAATCATTATATCGTAACCTTTTTGATGGCAAAGCCTGCCTACAGCACATACATTAATACAGTCACTGCAAAATTCAATGTCATCTGCTACAGCATCTTTAGACATCATAATTTCATCTGTATTTACAATATTCGGAGCAGTAAAAAATTCCTTGTCCTTCTGATTGGTCATATTCAAGAAAGGTTCAATAATTGCAGATGACACAAATGCAAATGCCTCAAAATATTTATACTTGCCTTTCATGACATTGAACAATACCCGATACTTCCATTCCTCCGAGTACTTAATCTCAATGTCATTATGAACCCACATTACACGTTTATTGGCCGGAACAAGAATAGCAGCTGCTGCAGTCCATGGCTGATAAGAATTATAATCTATTGCAAGATCATAATTTTCTTCTATATCATCAAAATCAAAGCAACATTTAGAAAGTGCTACATCAAACGGCAAATATTTATATAGTCTCTTTAAAGGTTTAAGGATTTTAATATTGACATTATTATTAACATTGTCAATTAATTATTTTTTTTTTTGTATAAGATATAGATCTACACAGTATTCACTATAGTCAATGCTGTTAAGAAGGTTAAGCAGGCTTTTCTGAATGCCTCCTATATCCATATCTTCCTGAAATATAGCAATTTTTTTCATCTAAAAACCCTCATGTTAGAATCATAAATCTGAATTCGTTTAAATCTGTAATTATCAGGATAATTCTCCGGTGTAAGCTGTTTCACAGCATCAAAAATATTATTTGGGTTAAGTGTCGGCTCCTGTGCAGAAATAACTGCATTTAATTTACCATTATTAAATAAGATGCTCTTTATCATTGGTTTAATATCTACATCAGATATTCCTCTTTTGGTTTTTTTGCTGATTACTATTTCTTCCCTATCAAAAAGATCAAGCAAAAGTTTGTCATCTGAATTTTCATAAGTGCCTTCAATTTCAAGCCATTTGATTTCAGATGCTTTCCGCTCGGGAATATAAATATTCTTAACTTTAATACCTAAAGGCAAAAACTTATTAATATGATCAATTGAACAATCTTTTGTTATTTTAATGTCAAGTACTTCACACTCGGATTCAGTTCCTACACCAAGTGGCAATGCAATGGACATTTGCGGATGCGGATTAAATCCCTCTGAATAAACAATATCAATGCCGGCTCTTGTAAATGCTCTTTGCAGAGTATGCATAAGATCCAGATGAGAAATCCATATTGCCGTATCTTTTTTTTCAAATATAAATCTTGTACTATTCATCATTTTACAATTCAAGAACTTGTGACTTATGTCATTAAAGTAGAATCGTTTCCTTCCTTTTTATAGTTTAAAAACAGTAAAGCCTGCGAAAAAAAGAGCAAAAAATAAATTTTCAATGGTTCTGACATCATCAAGAACCCACGCAATCTACATTGAGAGTAGTCATTTAAGCGTTTTTATTTCGATAAGCCTGGTAAAGCCTGTAGATGCATTTACAGATATATCATACTCACAGTCTTCACTTTGAAAGTCCACTTCATATGTATATACGGTGTTTTTAAGTCCGGCAGAAGAATTAAGAAATCTGTCGACATCATCCAAAACAAACTTAGATGCATCAGTCCCGAGATAATCCGACAGATACTCCTCAGCTATCAATATTGCCTCGTCCTCAAAAATCACTCTGTTTCTTCTTGCAGCCGGAATTGCGGTTCCGAATATATACCCGCACACTCCACATGCAATAAGTACAGCTGCAGAAACAGAACCTATAACTATTTTTAGAGCTTTGTGCTTCGTTTTTACAGTATTCAGGTGCTCTTCCGCTTTCTGAGTTTCCCCCTCACCAGTACCACTGCAACTTTTCATTTTCAGCTTTTGCATAAGTGGTGCATCAAAGAACTTATCTGCAAACTTATCTTCGCTCATCTCATATTTAAAAAGGGCAAAGACATTGTTTACCTGAAGCTGCAGGCCGGGCGTCAATGTGCTTTTCTCGAGAAACACATTTATAACATCTATACCTTTAGCAAGTGCAAATGAAAGCTCCCTGCGGCAGTTTGCACTGGCAACATATGCATCTGATATAAAGCTTATAACTACTGACGCTCTTTCAAGGTGTGTTGCAATGCACTCCTGCCATTCACTTCCAACTTCAATCCCATCATCATACCAGACATTGAAGCCTCTTTCGTTCATTTCGGAAATCAATGGCAAAACCTGACTATCATCAGCATGGGCATAGCTCACAAATATATACGGTTCATTCCCCTCATAAGGAGAAAAGCCTATTATTGAGTTTATCATGACACCTCCGAGCATAACGCTCAGACTTAAATATTATCTTGACTCAGTATACAAAAATTGTATTTAATTCAATCACGAATTATTGACCGCAGTGACCCCCGCATAGAAGTTCAAGAGCGCCGCACCCCGAACACTGTTTTCCACAGTCCGGACTAAGCTCTGCATTTCTTGCCCTTTTCGCTTCGCGTATAAGATGTTCTTTTTTAACGCCTACATTAATAATATCCCAGGGCAATTCCTCATCGAAGCTACGTTCCCTGTTGGCATAATATGAAGGATCGACTCCTATTTTATCAAAGGCATTTAACCAGCGATCAAATGAGAAGAAATCGCTCCAGGCTTCAAGTCTGCCTCCATTTCTCCAGACCTCTTCAATAACATCACCGACTTTTCTGTCACCTCTTGACAAAACAGCCTCTATAAGGCTTGTTTCTGCATCATGCCAGTTATATACAACATTTTTTGCCTTTATTGATGTTCTGAGGAGATTTACCCTTCTTAAATATTCTTCGATTGTTATTTGACCTTCCCACTGAAACGGGCTGAAAGGTTTGGGAATAAAACAGGATGTTGAAATTGTTATCTTCACTCCCCTGTTTTTGTTCTTGGCATGTTCTCTCCAGGTGTGTAAAACTTCATTTGCCATTTGGGCAATTCCAAGTATATCCTCATCTGTTTCCGTTGGAAGACCGAGCATATAATATAATTTGATGGAATTCCAGCCACCTTCAAAAGCTATTTTACATGTATTTAGCAGATCTTCCTCTGTTACATTTTTGTTAATGACATTTCTAAGTCTCTGTGAACCACCTTCAACTGCAAAAGTAAGACCGCTTTTGCGTACTTTCTGAAGTTTCTCCATAAGTTCCATTGAGAAATTATCGGCACGAAGTGAAGGCAGCGAGATTCCAACAGATTTTTCTTCGCAGTATTCCATCAGCCCATCAATCACCTGTGGCAAATCTTTGTAATCACTGGATGACAGAGATAAAAGAGTAATATCCTCATACCCTGTATTTTTCAATGTTTCGATACCCTGCGCTATAAGTGTCTCGGCCTTTTTAGCTCTGATTGGTCTGTAGATATGGCCTGCCTGACAAAATCTGCACCCTCTGATACATCCTCTGAAAAGTTCAAGGTTTACGCGATCATGAACAACTTCCGTAGAAGGAACGATAGGTTTTGTGGGATAAGGTGCATTATCTAAATCCTGAACAATTCGTTTTTTTGTAATATTATGTAAACTTGGAACATACACGCCTTCAATTGTGCATGCCTTTTCAAGGAATTGCTTTTTAGACCAATTATTTGACTTTGCTTCATCAATAAGCGTTAACAGCTCATTGTTCATTTCCTCGCCCTCACCGATTACGAACAAGTCAAAAAATTCGGCCATAGGTTGTGGGTTAATAACTCCGCTTCCGCCTGCGAAAATTATCGGCAAAAGATCTTCCCTGTCTTTACTTCTGATAGGAATATTTGCCATATTTATCATATCAAGAACCGTGGTGTAAGCCATTTCATAACCGATTGAAAAAGCCAGAACATCAAAATTCTCAATTGAATCTCCCGATTCCAGACCATAGAGCGGAATATTTTCTTTTTTCATTTCCTGATACATATCATCCCATGGAGCAAAAACTCTCTCACACCAAACGAAGTCTAATGAGTTCATAGTATTATAGAGAATTTTCATTCCCAAATTAGACATGCCGATTTCATATGTATCTGGGAAACAAAATGCAAGTCTCAGCCGAACATCGGATTTATCTTTAATAATTTGGTTGTATTCACCGCCGCAGTATCTTGCGGGCTTCTGCACTTTTGGCAGAATTTTTTCTATTCTTTTATCCATGTCTACCATTATATCAAATAAAATTTAAAGCTCAACGCTAATCGTTGAGCTTTAGAAAAAGTCGGAGTGGGGAGACTTGAACTCCCGGCCTCTTGGTCCCGAACCAAGCACGCTA
>R06__coassemble_26_pt1 | contig 64715 bp, 58 predicted proteins | sample R06__metabat2_high_PE_044 | metagenome-assembled genome bin R06
AGGAAGGGCTTTCTTTTCTTTTGTATACCTCAAATTATGCCAAGCTCTCTACATCTGTAGATACAAATATTGCTGCGACCAATAATCCTAGTTTTATTTTTAAAACTTCTTTTTTTTCGTCCTTTATTCTTGTATAATAATTAAGTTATGAAAAAGTTTAGATTTATATCAATAATATTGCTTGTATGCATCTTTTTTACTTTTGGGGCTCCTTCCGCATTTGCTGTTGAAGATCCTTATCTTAAAAGTACAGATGAATGTCTTCTCATAGATATTGCTACGGGAAAACCCTTATATTCAATAACTCCAGAGCAAAATCACTCCATAGCGTCACTCACAAAAATAATGACTGTTCTGCTTGCTGTTGAAGCTGTTGAGCGTGGAGATGTTTCTCTGAGCGAAGAAGTTACTGCTTCGGAAAATGTCAGATATGGGCTTGATGTTTCTTCTTCAAATGCAGATATTCAAGCCGGAGAAATCATGTCCTTTGAGAATCTGATGTATTGTGCTCTTGTACATTCTGCAAATGATGCCTGCAACGTAATTGCCGAACGAGTAGGCGGCAGCATTCTTCAATTTGTAACCCTTATGAATAACCGTGCGAAAGAACTTGGCTGTGTCAATACGCAGTTTAATGACACCTGCGGAATGCTCAACCGAAGCGATGGACATTATTCTTGTGCCAATGACCTTTACCTTATAACTATGGAAGCTCTTTCCCACCCGCTTTTCTATACAATATGCAATACCGTAGATTATACGGTTCCAGCAACGAATGTTCATGCAGAGCGTGAACTACACAATTCAAATGCCTTAATTTCAAACAACGGCCTTTACGGAAGCGGTTATATTTACGATGGTACCGTAGGTGTAAAAACCGGATTTACAAAACCTGCCGGCTACTGTCTTGTTTCTACATGCGAAAAAAATGGTCTTCATCTCATGTGCATTGTTCTCGGATGTAACGGTCCTCTCACCTACACATCTGTTCCCGGAGAATATCAGAACTTTATAGACTCTGCAACGCTGTATGATTGGGGATTTAACAACTTCGCCTACAAGACCATATTCCTTGCAGGTGAACGTCTCAAGCGTTTCAGTGTTGAAAACGCCAAAGATGATGAAACTGTTGCCGTTGCTCCGGATCAAAATCTTGAACTTCTTCTTGCAAAAGACATATCGGATAATCAGATACATGTAGATGTGAGTGTCGATGACAGCAAGCTTGTAGCTCCTATAGCCGAGGGAGATATTTTGGGAAGTATAAATGTATATGTTTCCGATGAACTCTATGCTACTTGCAATGCCGTTGCCGCAACAAGCGTTGATCTTGAAAGACGCGCTGCTTTCAATCAGTCTGTTGGTAACTTCTTCTCATCTAAAGGATTTAAGATATTTGTCGGAGTTGCAATCGGTCTTATTGTTATTTTTGTCGTTGCATACTTTTATCTTAAATTCCGTCGCAGACAGCAGTTGCTTGCAAAAATGCGCCGTCAGCAGCAAAAGAAGGCATATAGGCAGTCGCAGGAAATATATCAGAGGCGTGCTTCTGAAAACGCATATCGGCAGCAGTATTATGAAGAAGATGATGATGAACAATCCTCTTATGCTGATTATGACGATGAAGACGAGGATTACTATCCAGACACAAATGATAATTCGCAATACTTTGAAAGTTATGATGATTCCTACAGATATGCTGGTAGGGAAGAAAATTACAATACTTCAAATTCATACCCCGATGACAGGTATTCAAAAAATCTTCAATCCGAACACAATAATAACGCTTCACAAAGCTTTGGAAATTATTACAAGGAAAGCTTTCCCGAGGAAAATTCGCCCAGGTCCGATTCTTCTTCAAAAGACCGGTGGGAAGAGGCAAATCTCGATGATGTTTTAAGATCTCTTGGAATCAACCCCGAAGATTACAAATAAATTTAACCCTAATATTTAAGTGTACCAGTCATGAAAGCCGTGACTGGTACACTTTTCGTATTTGTATATTATTCCAAATTTACTTTGAAGAACATTTACTGAGTTTTTTCAAGTACAACTAATCGCCAAATAGCTTTGCTTTTTCTATATTCTATGGTATTGTCTTTTTATGACAACTGGTTAGGCCAGATAGGAGGCTAGTATTGAAAGATTTAAAACATATGATATTTTTTGAGAAATTGTTGGAAGAGGCAGATAATGACCTTGTTAAAAAAGCAATTTCTGATGGTAATTGTGCGCTTGGCTTTTCATGTTATTTTATTCCCGAAGTTCTGCTTAATTTACCCGGATGTTTTTCGAGCAGATTACGTGCGCCTAGAACAGGCAGTATCGATGTCGGCACATATTATATGTCAAACAAAATATGCTCATATACCAGAAGTATCCTTGAACGTGGTATAGAAGGAGGTTATGATTACCTTTCGGCATTATTTTCCGCTGAGACCTGTCAGATGATGCACAGAGGGCATGAACATTTTGAAATTCTGAACCTTGTAAAAAAACAAAACCCCAAATTTTTCATGTCAATGATGGACGTTCCCTTTGTTCCTGACAGTGATGCTATGGAACATTATACTGAGCAGCTACAATTTTACATTTTAGACAAGTTGAATGCTGTATATGGTATTGATATTTCAGATGAGGCACTTCTCGATGCAATAGAGCGTCACAATGATATATGCAGAATTATTTCCGAAATAGGGGATTTTCGAAAAGCAGATAATCCCGTAATAACAGGATATGAATTCCATGTAATTCAGCTCGTATCTCAGGTTTGCCCGCAAAGTCTTATACTGCCCTATCTTCAGGATACTCTTGAGGAGTTAAAGACCAGGGAGCCCGACGAAAAACCATGGTTTAGAACAAGAGTCGTTGTAGTAGGATCTGAAAATGATGACCCTGATTTCACAAAACTTTTAGAGTCATGCGGGGCAATGGTTGTCGCAGACCGCTATTGTTTTGGTTCTTTACCCGGAAGAGAAGAGATAATTATTAACGAGGGCGAAACCCCGCTTCAGGCAATTGCACGTCATTACCTTCATACAAGTGAATGCCCGCGGTTTATGAACAAAGAACGCTCGCAGGGAAGAATGAATTATGTGAAAAAGCTTTACGAGGATTATAAAGCTGATGGTGTTTTATACGAGCAGATGAAGTTCTGCGAATTTTGGAGTTATGAGCGTGTCGCAGGTACTAACATTTTTGCTGCAGAAACAGGAATCCCATGTATGGGAATTGAGAAAGAATATACTCTCGTTGGTGCAGGTCAACTGCGTACACGTTTTCAGGCATTTGTTGAAAGCCTTGAAATAAAGAAAATTCAGGGAGGAAAATAAATGATGATAAAAAAAGAAACTTTGTCCCGAGACAGATTTTACGACAAAACCGGCATTGCAAAGCACCGTGAATGGCGTGGTCTCAAAGATACATTTTATGATTATACGCAGTGGTTAGTAAATCTTGGGATTATGGGAGGGTTCGTTGCTAAAAGTCCATACAGGATAGCACGTGGTATGCTTGAATACAGATGGCTTGGATCATATTTGGGTGCGCTTCATTGGATTGATAAATGTATGGAAGGCCTCGAAGGACCGGCACTAAAATCTGCACATACTATGATGCATGCGATAATGAAAACCTCAACCTCACATATAGCCTATCAAATGATGGGAGACCGGAGATTCGGAAAAACTCCGCATGCTGACAAGCAAGTAATATTTGAGCAGACCATGGGACCGGAAATTCTAGGTGGATTCCCAGAATTAACACCATTGTTTATGGAAACGATGATGTGTCTTGTCGGTACTTACATGGATCAAAGTCTACCTGTATTTTATCTGGACCTAATTGAGAAATATGGTTTGCCCGCTGATTCGTGCCGACTTTCAGCTGCCGCCGTAGGTGTTTCTATAAATGACGACTTTCCAAAAAACGGTGCTTGTCTTGTTGTAAATAATATGCCTTGTGATTCATCAACAATGAACAGTCAACTCATTCGCCGAAGGCTCGATATGCCAGAATTTATTGCTTCGCTGCCAATGCGTTGGGACGATGAAAAGACCGATAAATATGCCCTTTCCCAGATGAAAAAAACAATAGCCTTTATAGAAGAAAATACAGGTGAAAAGTTTGACGAAAATGCCTTTTATGAGATGATGCGCAAACATAATGCAGAGGTAACAGACGAACAGGCAATGTGGGAATACATGATGACCCCATATACCCCATTTGGTACATCTATTATTAACCTTTTCCATACTGCCATGTACGCTTTCTCCGGTGGAAGATATGAAGCAATGAACAAGGCACAGAAGAAAGTTCTGAAAATTGCAAAAGAAGCATATGAAAACAAAATAAATTGTTTCCCGAAAGCTCGTCATCGCGCAATTGTCTGGGCCGGTCCTCCTTGCTACTTCTTCCATTTTGCCAACTGGCTTTATAATTGCTGGGGAATTCTTGTTATTGCACAGATGGATAACTTTGAAGGTTGTGTTGAAATACCTACCGACAATCTGGATGATGCTCTTATAGGAGTCGCGAAGAACTATGAGCATGGCATTATGCGTAGACATTTAACTGGCGGATATGAGCATCTCCTGGAATTTTGGGAGCTCGCCGAGCGTTTCAACTGTGATATAGTAGTAATGAATGAAGATATTACATGCAAAGGTGCTCTTGGGCTTTCCGGAGTTATTAACGATACTGCAAAGAAATACCCGAACATTCATATGATGACTATTCCCAACGATTTGTTCGATCACCGCACAATATCCCGCAATGAAATGCGCAGACAAGTTAACGAATATATGACCGCTGTACTGCAGGAAGAACCGCTTGACAGAAGTCTTCTTGATTTCGATGATTACGAAGGATGGTAACAATGTTGAAAAAAATAATAAAAGTAATTTTCATAATATTGTCTGTAGTGGCAGCTACAATGACTGTTTACTGGTTTAATCTTGATAATAAGCTGATATTCTATGTCGTCCGCCCTGTCCTTAACAAAATATATGATGGTGAAAAACGAGATGTAAGGCTTTGATTGCAGATAGCAAATTCTCAACAACTATCATGGAGGATGTTGTAAATAAAGAGTTACAATAATAATTATCTAAGACAAACTCCATCCCTTCGCCTTTAACATGCAACTAAAACCGAATGTACCGACCACAAAATTCGTGGCCGGTACATTTATTCATATAATTAGGTGTTTTACGCCCTATTAATTCTTCTGTTTATTTCCAGCTGAAGGTAACCATTCCGTATATGTAAAGACCTATAATAACTACAGGAACAACATACTGGAATACAGGTTTCATCCAAGATTTAACTTTGAGGCCCTTTCCGGAATTTGCTTCTTCTACGAAATTATCCCAACCCCAACCGAATTTATTGCAGCAAAACAGTGCAAAAATCAATGAGCCAAGAGGAAGTATATTCGTGCTTACTATAAAATCCCAGAAATCAAGCCAAGCTGTCCCATCTGCAAATGGCTGGAATGAGAATTTGCTGTAACCAAGAGCTGTCGTAAGCGCAAGGAGAAATACACACACACCGCATATAACTGCTCCTACAGGGCGTGACCAACCCGTAAGCTCTCTCACCATCGCAATAATATTTTCACATACTGCAAGAACTGTGCTTAAAGCTGCAAACGCCATGAACAGGAAGAACAGGGTTCCCCATACTCTTCCACCAACCATATTATTAAATACAGTTGCCATGGTATTGAAAAGAAGCGATGGTCCTGCATCAAGGTCTATTCCATATGTTGTGCACGCAGGGAACATTATAAGTCCAGCAACAATTGCTACAAATGTATCAAGGGCGATGACATTTACGGACTCTCCTAACATCGTGCGGTCTTTGTCAATATAGCTTCCGAATATAGCCATCGAGCCCATACCAATTGAGAGGGTGAAGAAGGCCTGATTCATTGCTGCAACTATTACATTTCCATTAATCTTAGAAAAATCGGGAACGAGATAAAACGAAAGTCCTTCTTTTGCTCCTGAAAGTGTAAATGAATGAACAGCAAGTATTATCATCAAAGCAAAAAGAACAACCATCATATACTTTGTCACTCTTTCGAGTCCGCCCTGAAGGTTGAATGTCAATATTCCAAATCCTAAAATAACAGTTACCGCGAGATACTTAACATTTATTCCCGGATTTGTAATCATTGCTACGAATCCAAGATCTGCCGTTTTTCCTGTAAGGAAACTTACAAAATAATAAAGTATCCATCCAGTTACTACTGTATAGAACGACATTAATGCAATATTTCCAAGAAGACAAATCGGTCCAAACCAATGCCATTTAGTACCCTTCTTCTCAAGCTTCTGCATCATAAACAGCGGGCTCTTCTGTGCTGCTCTGCCAAGGCTGAATTCCATCGTCATTACAGGGAGACCCAATATAAGCAAGCAGATAATATATACAAGAACAAATCCACCGCCGCCGTACTGGCCTGTCATCCACGGGAACTTCCATACATTGCCGCAGCCAATTGCACATCCTGCACTAAGCAGAATAAATCCTAAACGGCTGCCTAATCTTTCTCTGTTTTCCATATTTTTATCCTTTCAAAACAAAACAGCTCTGGCTGGTTGCCAGAGCTGCAATTTACTAATTTATTGCACGCTTAATCATTGGCAACCATTCTCAAGCTGTCAAAATAAAAAAAGAAATCAAACTTGCGTGCACTTATTTTCATTGCCAAATTCCTTTATCGATTTAAACTAATGCCTCTAAATTTTTCATTATCTTAACATCACGAATGCTTGCCGTCAACAAATTTCTTATTATTTTAATAATATATGTGCTATTTTACCATATTTTTCTTATAAATATTTCTTTCCTTTAAGCATTCTTATGATGGCAATATATTTAAATATGGGCCATACTTCACCGCATCTCACCTCATATCGCATTTCATTAGCCTTAAAAATAAATACTGTACTCTTAAAATTACTCACTTCTGCAATTTCATCTATATTAAATAAAACTTTTTTCTTTTCCGTTGCAAATTCAAGGTGGTCCGAGTAAAGTCTCATCTCAGCATTTTCTGCAATAATATCATCAATATTGTTATTGATCTGATGCAAAGTAACTTTAGGGCTCTTGCTTATGAGGACATTCTTTTCATTTTTCCACACTTCTGATAGTTCTTTCAATCTGTCTCTTTGCCACGATTCCCAATCACAGATATTGTCAAACTGCAAATTTTCGCCATTGAAAAATCCGTAGCTGTCAAGAGTTACGTTTAATCCACAACTACAAGTAACTTTATTTCCAGAGCTTTTAAGTGTGTCGCTTTTACCACAGTGCGGACATATATATAGGACATTTTCAATCCCTTCGGCAAAATTATCTCCGTCATATGAAATCATTTCTTTTCGCTGCACTTCATAGGCGTTTACATATAAATCTCTGCAAATTGCCTCGTAAATTTCATCATCCGTCATCTTTGCTAAAATATCCGGTGTATATTCTGCAACCATTTCCGCATGTACATGTCCCTCACGGATGAATTTTGCCCACAATGGGGCTGAAAGGTAGCCACCGTATATCCTGCAGTTGATAAGTCCCGCACCTGTATCTCTAAGAAGCTGAACTGTTCTAGGGCTTATAAACCCGGTCCTTCCGTTATTTGTTCTTACACCTTCAGGAAACATAGCAACGCTTATTCCATTAATAAGATTTCGCTTTATATAACGCGAGGCTTCAGCACCCGATTCACCTTTTTTTCTTGGAATAGGCTTCTGAAGGTGAGCTATCAAGAAACCTGTCACTGGCTTTCGCAGTATACTCTCGGCTGCTACGAATCTCACATAACGCGGGAACATCATTGCCATAAAAAACTGGTCCATGCCATTTGTATGATTTACCAGAGCCAGAAATGTTTTGCTTTGCGGTGTAAATGTATCGGCCTTGTATCCGTACTTATGTCTTATCCATGGGCCTATCGTGTGCTGATATATCCAATAGTTGAGCTCCATTCTTTTCTTGCCCGCGGTCCAGTATTTATCGGAATAATTACTTTTATTTTCCAAAGCAAAAATCTCCTCGTTCAGATTATAAATTCTTAATCTGGTTTTTTATCAGTTTTCCGACTGTATCAGCTAGCATACCTATATTTTTTATTCTCACAAAATCTGAGCCGTATACCATGGATGCTGATGGCAAATCTGCATCATCACCCGTAAATATGCACACAACACAAATTCCCTCTGCTTTTGCTCTACGTACTTCTAGCGCTGTATCTCGTAGCCCGGCTGATTTGTTGTATGGAACTGCATCTGAGTCATCATTTTCTTTTATTTTTATGACGTCGTTCGGCTTAACATCAGACAAAACTATAAGCATCTTATGGGAGCATTTTTCCTCTTCTACAAGTTCCCTTGCTGCTCTTATTCCTAAACCGTCCCTGTTGCATCCGTTTGATACATACTGAAAAATATCTTCATTTTTTTCATAAACTCTCAGTATAGTGTAACCCGTCATGGAGCAAAAGCTCATAACTCTGCATGGAATTGAACAACGTTTCATGCTCTCTGCAATTATGTAGGCTTGTGACGATATTGTTTCTTGTCGGTTTGTCTGAGACGTAGACGCATCAAGCAATATGTCCACTCTGAAATCACCAAGATTATCCTGCTCATTTCGAGTAAACACTTTATTATCATTAAGTTTACATGCTCTCCAGGCAAGTGCGACGTCTAATTTCCCCGAGTCAGATTTAACAGGCATTGGTTCCAAATGCAGAAGTACAGAATTTTGTATATTCGCAGCTAGTTTTGAAATTGCCATTCTGTTTTCACTTAAATGCATTTTGTAGAAGTTCTGATTTTCTTCAATCTGTGCAGCTTCTCTCTGCCTTGACAATGCCTCGAATCCATTCTGAACTTCCGTTATATCTATCCTATCTCCGTTTGTGAAAAGAAGATGACAATTTTCATGATTCTTCGTGCACAGTTCTTTTTCAAGTTCAGCTGTTTTTCTTTCATTAAAAAGCGGCTTGCCGTATTTGGCCTCCATAAATTTACGCAGTTCTTCCGCGCTGAGTTTTGTTGCCAGTTCATCAAGGGGATCCTCTGCAGATGACGTTCCGTATATATCCGAAGGATGCCATAAAGTGCCTTTATTCAAAAAACTATGATAGCTGCTTGCTTTCTTTTTTCTGGCTCCCAGCAAATTGTGTTTTTTCCTTGGCTTGGTGCCAATACCGTAAAGTTTAAAAAACTCTCTTGCCCTGGAAACTATCTCCTCGGTCGTCATGTCCTCCGTAAGTTCAAGAGGGGATTCATACTCCTCTCTTATTATCTCCAACACAGGACGCTCTTTAACTTCTCTTGGATATATTATTTTCTCAAGAGCAGTCCAAAACATATCCTCGCATCTCTCATCAAGGGTTTCGAAAAGCTTTTCGAACTGAGCATAGTCATAGTATTTTCTGGAAGCACCGATGATTACATTCCAATAAAGGTCCGCTTCTCCCCATTTATCATATGCTTTGAAATCCGGTCTGAAAGAATAATTTCCGGCTGCATTCCAAATTATATTATCCGCTCTCTTCTGTTGTATTTCATTAATATCCGACAAATATATCTTCCCTTGTCAGCATCCCATTTATACGTGATGCAATAATATCTTTTACCAGAGTCTTTTCAAATTCATCAAAACTCTTATTAACTATTCCTATTTCGAGTGCGCTGCCGAGACTGAGCCCGTTTGCCACAAGATTTACTGATGCCATCAATCCTCTGAGGTCAAGTGCTTTTGTAGATATTTCACTGCTCTCACACTTCTTTCTTATTTCGCCAAATAAAAATGCCAACTGATTAGCATACTCTTCTTTAAGCTTTGGATACTGGTCTTTAAGCAGCTTTGAGAGATTCTCATTTGATATAACCGGCATTTCTATTACCATAAACCTTGACGCAAGCGCCTCGTTAAGTTCTCTTGTTCCTGCGTAGCCATAATTCATTGTCGCTATAAATCTCGTAGATGGTGCAAGACTTATTCTGTCATATCCGGGTACATCTATTATTCTTCTGAAGTCAAGTGTTGCATGTAAAACTGCCATCGATTCATTTTTGGCCATATTTATTTCATCAAGGACTCCAAATCCACCGCTCTCGGCACATGCATATATCGGGCCTTTTCTTAATGAAACTTCTCCGTTTTTAAATGTGTCCGTGCCAATAAGAGTCGATGCGTCAGTATTAAGATAAAAACTTATATCCCACTGTGGTCTCATAAATACCGCCGACAGATTTTCAGCAAGAACATTCTTTCCTGTTGCTTTAGGTCCTACCAGTAATATGTTTTCACCGCTTAATATTGCAGTAATCGCCTTAAGCCACACATCAGTTCCATAATACTTATATGCAGGTATCGGCACCCTTTTTACATCTTTATCCGCAATCTGATATTGTTCACGGAATTCTTTTATTCTGGATATTAGTTCTTCGCTTATTCCTTCATTTTTTAAAAACTCAAGCATCTTCTTCATCCTCGAATCTCAAAGTTATAGTTTTCCCGTCCTCTCCTGCAACTGCCTCGGGAAAACTTCCCCATGCATATGCCAGGTAATCTTCAGGTCTTTCCATGGTCTGTGAAAAGTGTGTAAGCCATAATCTCTTTACCTTAGCTTTTTTTGCCATTTTTGCCGCATCTGAAAAAGTCGAATGTCCATAAAGCTTTGCCTCTTCACTGTAAACATCCTCTCCATAAGTTGCATCACATATAAAGAGATCAGCATCCTTTGCATGGGTTATAAGCTCTTTTGAATAAGCTGTATCTCCGGATATTACAACCTTCAAGCCTTTCCTTTCTTTCCCCATAACCATTGACGGGGTAATCACTTTTGTCCCTACTGTTATGTTTTCCCCGTGTTGCAGTACGCTTCTTTCATGTAATGGTACCTGCAGGGCATCAGCTTTTTTAGGATCGAATTTTCCTGCTCTTGGCAGTGTGAATTCATAGCCAAAACATGGAACCCTGTGTTCTACATTAAACCCTTTAAGCACTGCATCTCCGAATTCAAGTCCGCCTTCTCCCATTCGTGATAAAAATATCCTATAGGGCAGTGGACCTGCAAGCATTACAATCGGTTCCATTGCTGTTTTAAGGCCTTCCGGCCCGCAAATATAAAGGGGATCCGTTCTGCCCATGCATCCAAATGTCTGCAGCAATCCAGGCAGGCCGAATATGTGATCCCCATGATAATGCGTCAACGCTATTAAATCAGTCTTCATAAGGCTGACTTTTGCTTTTCTTGCTGCTGTTTGTGTTCCTTCTCCGCAGTCAAATAATATTGTTCTCCCATCATATCTTAAAAGCACCGACGAGAGAGCTCTTTCCGGAAGTGGCATAGTTGCCGCAGTTCCTAACAATGTTACATCTATCATGGCATTTATAATAACACTATTAACTTGCCATATCAAATGATAGTGTGTTAAAATCATTACATCAAACACAATATTATCTATTAAAGGAGTCATATTTTATGGGTAAATATTCAGTTAAAGAAGCTAAAACCGGCCCAATGTTCAATCTCAAAGCCGGCAATGGTGAAATTATTCTCACGAGTGAAGTTTATTCCGGCAAAAGTGCATGTTTGAATGGCATCGAATCTGTTAAAAACAACGCTCCTATTGCGAATGTAGAAGATCAGACAGTTGAAGGTTTTGCAAAACAGAAATGCCCGAAATTTGAGCTTTATAAAGACAAAAAGGGTGAATTCCGTTTTCGTCTTAATGCATCCAATGGGCAGACAGTCGGTGTTTCAGAAGGCTATGCCAGCAAGAGCGGTGCTTTGAACGGCATTGAGTCTGTGAAAAAGAACTCCGGTTCTGAGACTGTCTTTGAATAATCTTAAGAAAATTGAGAGGCTTTGGCCTCTCTTTATTATATTGGCAGTTGCTATTCTTGTTTTATTTTTCTCGATTAAATCAATTCTTTCAGATAATGATGATTCAGTTGAAATTTCTAACGTCGAAAATAATATTATAAGTCCTACTGATAGCAGTGTGCCAACAGTATATATTATTCCTGCAAATACTGCTTCTGCCACTGCCGCAACACCTGAGCCGTTTGAGGAATTTTCTTCTTCAGCTGCAGAAAACACCCCCGAAGTTCTGTCTACTGCTGAAGTTTCTACTGATTCTAACGACAGTAATAATGAAACTTTGGCTGTTAATAATACTCCTATTGCTGAGACTCATATTGACAATACCGTACTTGAGTTTTCTTCTGAGTTGGCTACTGCCGCGCCAGATTCTACTGACACTGTCTCCGCTTCAACCTTGATTATCCGTCTAGTAAACGAACAACGAAACAATTATGGACTAAGCGGGCTTTATTTTGATGATACTCTTTCTTATGCTGCGCAAATCCGTGCTCAGGAAATAGTCTCTTCTTTTTCTCATTATCGTCCTGACGGCAGTGAATGCTTCACTGCGTTTCCCGATGGTTATATCTACATGGGGGAGAACATTGCCTCTGCAGATAACATCGTCTCAGATAGTGATTTTGCTTCCGGTTGTGTTAAATACTGGATGGAATCCCAAAGTCACCGCGATAACATACTATCACCCAATTATACTTATACGGCTGTAAGTGTATATGTGTATAATGGCGAAATGTATGCTGTGCAGTTATTTGGTGCAAAATAGGGCTTACAATCCCAGATTTCTTTGAATTCTTTGTGTTTTTCCGAAAATAAGAGAACCGAACCCAATGTTAATCATTGAGTGCGGTTCTCTTTATTTTCTATCTGAATTTTTTGTGGCTGGATATTATTTAAGTACCGGCGTCCAGTATGTGTTGCCGTAAATATCTGTAATTTTGTATGTAGAATTTGCGCCGGAGGGGTCTGAAAGTTCTACATCGTATACTTCAAGGCCGTCTCCCCATATAAGCTCATCACTTATCTTATATGTGTTTTCATATTCCTGGTCATAGTTGTAGTAATCGGCAATAAGTACTATCTTGTCATCAGCATTAATATCCTGTACATCTGCAGTCTTTGATGAAACTTTACTGTCAATATCCGAATAATCGAATTTAATACCGATAATACTGCCTTCATTATTTACATGCTGTACAACGAGATACGCGCGCTGTCCATTATAGAGGCAAGGTACGCGTCCGGTGATTATGTTGTTACCTTCTGCATCTGTTACTTCCCACTCGCGATAATAAGCACATTCCCATCCATCTATACTAAGCCAGTAGTTCTGGAATGTTCCTACAAGCTTGCCGTCCTTTGTTAGACAGTCCGCCGTGAAATCAAGGCCAAGATCAATAAATCCGGCACCGTCATCTAAAAACAGGTTCTGTTCTATTTCATTAACAAGCTCCCACTGGTCTTTTGGAAGATCAATCGTATAAGTACCATCGGCATCTTTTGTCCAGACCAGAGCATCTGCATCAAATTTATTGTCCGAAATAAACTGTGCAACAGATTTGGTGTCTATTATCGATTTGCCTCCGTAATATGTATACGAAGACATCATATTTGAAAGAAGTGAATATATATCATCATAAGAAGCATTTCCACCATAGGATGAGCTACCATATGATGATCCGTATGACGAACCATACGATGAACTGCTGTAGGATGAGCTGTCACTCGTCATATAATTGCCGAGGCCAAAAAGCGAACCTATAGCCGACCCGTATCCTCCGTATGCTGACTGTGCACCCTGTGAAACGCTGGCGAAAGCCTGGATACATTTTGAATACTTGTCGCTTACACCTATATTGCTATATGTCTTAACTGCCGTAGAAAGGTATGAAGTGCTTCTGTATGGGAAATAGATAGAAAGTCCGTATGCTGTACTTAAATTTTTGGATGTGCGATTGTACTTTATTGCGCTAAGCAGAGCAGTTGAAAGATTTTTACCTTCCTCAGTCCCTATTTTATTTGCAAAATCCACAAGGTCAATCTGATCTATTTTAGAAGACTGTGCAAACTCTTTTGACCCACTTCTTGCGTTGGATACAGTCTTATAATTATCACTTACAAGTTCTGTTACTGAATCCGAAAATGTATTCAGAGCTTTAGGAACCGTATATGAAAATTCTGCTAAGTCTACAACTGATAAAGTTGTATCCTGTCCTGAGCACTGCTGTGCACATACATCGACAAAATCATCAGCTATTGTTTTTCCCAATGTCAAAGTAGAAATAGACGGATTGCTACAAAGGTTTTTCACCCAGTTTGTATAATACCAGCCTATACCCGGTTCAGATTCCTCTGATGCTATGAGATAGTCTGCATAATTTGACATTACTAGTGCAGTCTCTGCTGTTGCCATAAGACATGCGTCAAATCCTATAATATCAAATTTTGTTCCGCCTGTTTCAAGAGCCTGTGTCAATCCTGCAAGACTCATTGACCCGTCTCTTGAATGACGTTCATCATATCCATATCCACTTATAGATCCGCCGCCGTGATCCCACAACACAAGAATATTTCTGTTGGCTTCATAATTCTTGCGACAATATCTTATAAACTGTCCGAGTGTATCAGGATCAGTCATTGTTTTATCGCCATCTTTATAAAGAAGCTCAAACTGTCCCTTTGGCTGAAGCTTGTAGCAGTAATTATCACTGTTTGAAAATACAGAATTTTTCCAGCCCTTACAGCCACCACCGTATACTATGATATTGACATTATCCGGAATAGTCATTGTTCCGTTGACTATTTCTTTAAGATCATTTGTCGCCATGCCGTAACTGCTTTCAAGATCTGTACCGATCATGTACAGCATAAGGGTTACGGTTTCATTTTCTTTAGGCTGATAATATTTTGCTCTTGCACCGCTAGTAACCAGTGTGTCGAGCGATCCGCTGTTTTCGGTTGCGTTTCCGACGGTCTCAGTTGCAGTTGTTGAGCTATTTATTGTTGTAATTCCATACGGATTTCCGTAAATTTCTTCCGTTGGTTCAGGTTCTGCTACCAGCGTTTCCTCTTCATAAGGACTATATATATCTTCATAGGAATTCATAGAATTGCAGGCTTTTAATATAAACAAAACAATTGCTATTAAAACTACTATTCTTATGATTTTACCAAGGTTTAAACCACTGCCATTACCATTGTTTCCGCTCCCGCCGCTCTTTTTTCCTAAGAGCAGCCAGGCAAGCACACCCAAAATAAGACCTTTCCCAGCTGTTGAGTCTGTTAAACCACGATCATTTGCTCCATTTTGTGTGCCAGTTCCTCCGGGTCTACCTGAATATGATCCAGGTCCTGCAGGTCCTCCTCCGAGGCCTTCACCTATTTTTTTACCGCCTTTACCTTGGCCCCTTACATCTCTTTCTCTTGGCATATTATTACTCCTATGGTTAATTTTACCGTTATAATTACTCTTTTTTTACAATGACTCTTCTTTTTCTTCTTTAAGTGCCAATTTCGCCAATTCTTCTTCCTCAAGAACTCTGTATGCAACTTTTCCAACAAGAGTCTTTGGAAGTTCTGATCTGAATTCAATATCATATGGCATTGCATATTTAGCGATATGTTTTCTTAAATATGCAAGTATTGCCTGTTTTGTCTCGTCATTTTCAGGAACATCTGGTTTAAGTTTTACAAACGCCTTTACCTTCTGGATTTTGTACGGATCAGGTACTCCTATGACACAGGACATCTGAACAAGGCCATTTGAATCTATTATATTTTCGAGCTGTGCCGGATATACATTATATCCGGATGTGACTATCATGCGTTTTGCACGGCCTTTAAAATATATGAATCCATCTTCATCCATATACCCCAGGTCTCCTGTGTACACCCATGTAAGACCATCCTTGTGAGTTCTTAGTGTAGCTGCTGTCTCCTCTGGATTGTTCATATATTCTTTCATTACAGTAGGACCTGCAAGAAGGACTTCACCTTCCTGTCCATATGGAAGCTCTTTATCTGTATCAGGTTCAACTATCTTTATATATGTATCCGGGAATGGTATACCGATACTGCCTTCCTTTGCCTTCGTCGTAGGTGTCAAGCAGCAAGCTGTAACAGTTTCTGTTGTACCATAACCTTCACGGACTTGTATTGTGGCGTGATGTTCTTTAAGAAATGCATCCAGTTTTCTCTTGAGCTCTATAGAAAGTGAGTCTCCGCCGGAGAATACTCCTTTTAAGCAACTTAGGTTTTTATCTTCCATATATGGAAGATTTAACAATGCTTCATAAAGTGTTGGTACACCAGCTATAAAATTGCACTGCTGACGAACTAACAGCTTTGCATAGCTTTTAGGTGTAAATCTAGGTACTAGTATACATCTGCCACCTTGCGAAAGCATAGTGTGAATGCACACTCCAAGTCCAAAGCCGTGGAATATAGGCATAGCTGCGAGCATTTTATCTCCAGGTTTAAACATTGGGTTTGCGGCAATAACCTGCTCTCCAAGAGCATTAAAATTCTTATTTGTAAGAACAATACCCTTTGTAGTACCTGTTGTTCCACCGCTATAAAGTATTACTGCGGGATCGTCTGCTTTTCTTTCAACGGCATACTTATGAAAACAATATTTTTCAAGAGATTCAAAATCTTTCCACATAAGTACCGGGGCATCTTTAGGAATCTTCTTGATTTTTCTTCCCTCTGTAAGCATATAGCCGGCTTTTATGGGCTTTGAAAGTTCATCCTTAACAGCAGCAATAATTATTGAGGTAACACATGTATTAACACGTACATTTTCAAATTTGTTATAGAACTGATCGAGTGTTATTGCCACAACCGATTCTGAAAAATTAAGATAATGTTCTATTTCTTTTTCCGCACTTAAAGGATGTATCATATTTGCAACTGCACCTATATGGTTAATTGCATAAAACATAAATATAGCCTGTGGACAGTTCGGTAATGCAATAGTGACTTTATCTCCTTCTCTTACGCCGAGAACTTTAAGAGATTTTGCACATTTGTCGATTGACTCTATCATCTGTGCATATGTTGTCTTCTTACCCATAAAGTCAAATGCGACATTATTAGGATATCTGTTTGCTATTTCTCTTACTCTTTCATACATTGTACCTTCAAAGTAGTCAATATGCATAGGAACCTGCCCCATAAACGGCTCCCATGGTGTCTTAACTGTTATTTTCCTTGGTGACATTCACAATTACCTTCCCTACTCTGCGACCATCCATATCGAGGATTGTCACTTTTATATTGTTAAATTCGAATGAATCTCCTGCTGAAGGAAACTCGCCGAACATTTCAATTGCCCAACCTCCGACTGTTTCACTTTCAAAGTCGAAATCATCTTCACGTATACCTGCAAGATCAAGGAAATCCGATATTGGCATATCCCCGTCTATTTCAAACTCGCCATCGCTTCTTTTTATAACTGTTTCCTCTACGACATCTGACTCGTCCCAAATATCCCCGACAATCTGTTCAAGCACATCTTCCATTGAAACGATTCCCAACATTCCACCATATTCATCTGAAACTATTGCAAGATGCTGCCTTTCGTGTCTTAGTTTATTTAAGACATCAGGAAGTTTCATTGTTTTATAAATATATGTCGGCTGCATCAACAATGGTTCAATTGCCGTTTTCCCGTTTTCAGACTCTGAAAGGACCTTAAGAAATTGATTGAGGTAAAGAATTCCTATAATGTTATCTTTGCTGTCTCTGTAAACCGGGAGTCTTGAATAATTTGAAGTTTCAATTACTTTTAATATCTCATCCCAGCTGTCATCTATATCTATGGCAATAACATCAATTCTCGGGGTCATAACTTCTGATGCCGATGTTTCGGAAAAGTCTATTGCGCTTTGCACAAGTTCAGATCTGTCCTCATCTATGACATTTTCATCTTCTGCAGTCTCAATAATACTTTGAAGCTCTTCAAGTTGTTCCTCTTCCGTTGCTTCAACACGCGATTTTTTGATAGGCAGTGTAATAACATGTATAAGTGTCACAACTATCCATACAACAGGGGAGAGAATTATCATTAATATCCGTATAATATATGAATAACGAAGTGAATACCTGTTTGCATTTTTCTTTGCAAGTATCTTTGGTATTGTTTCACCACATATAATAACAACAATTGTCATTACCGCAGTCGCAACCCACGTATACTGGTCCGCAAGTGTCTGTCCAAGCAGTTTGATTACAAATACCGATGCTAAAGATGATCCGGCTATATTTGCAAGATTATTACCTATCAGGATTGTTGACAGAGCTTTGTCATAATTCTGAATTATATAATTTGCAGATTTTGCTCTTCTGTCTCCTTCTTCCATAAGATTTTCTATTCTCATGGGGTTACATGAAGAGTAGCTCATTTCTGTTAGTGAGAAGAAGGCTGAGCAAAGTACACATGCTGCAATTCCTACTCCGATTGCAACAAGAACTGTTGTGAGTGTCATTCAGAGTACCTCACTTTCAGTCGTACTATCCTGTTATGATCCATCTCGTCGACAATTACCTCAAGGTCATGGTATATAAATCTGTCGCCGACCTGCGGTATTTTCCCAAATTGTTCAAATGCCCATGCACCTACTACCTTGTCCGTTAACTCGTCATCATCTTCCGGATCATCATAGCCAAGGGCATCAAATATATCGCTGACATGCTCATCTGCATCCACGAGCAGTGCTTTATCGTCTATCATCTGCAGTGGCTCTTCGACGACGTCCTCTTCGTCCCAAATCTCACCGACAAGTTCCTCCAGCATGTCTTCTATTGTAACAAGACCTAGTGTTCCTCCATAGTTGTCCGTTACGATAGCAATATTCTGTCTGTTCTTACTCATTAATGGAAGGACTTCATCAACTTTGGTTTTCTTATGGACAAAATATGGTTTATCCAGAATCTGTCTTACATCAAGATCTTTCCCATATTTTAAATAAGCCTTTATAAACTTTCTTATTTGAAGAATTCCAATAATATTATCTATATTGTCTTCGTATACCGGAAGTCTAGAATGTGTGCAATTCTGGACTGTAGCTAAAATTGTTTCTATTGAATCGTCCACATCAACATATATCATATCCACTCTCGGAGTCAGGATGCTTTCAACCGTCAGATCTCCGAACTGCAATGCCGATGAAATCAGATCCCCTTGTTCTTCGTCAAGTGCACCATCTTCTGTCATATCTTCAATAATATCGTAAAGTTCGTCTTCAGTAACAGATACCTCAGGCTCACCTTTTACTAGCCCCGATACTCCGTTTCCTATAGCACTCAACAGCTTTGAAAGCGGTGTTAAAACTGTCATAAGGATTCTGAGTATAGGTGCACAGAACATTGCCAAAGGTTCTGCAAACTGCTTTGCAATTGTTTTTGGCAACATTTCTCCTGCGAAGAATACAACCATAGTTGTTATTATTGTACTGACTGCAACCGCATTTAGTCCTATCGACTTTGTAACTGCTACAGTAACAATTGAAGCTATAGATAAATGTATAATGTTTGTGCAAATAAGAATTGTACTAATTGCAAGGTCAAAATCATCCAATATCTCAAGCGCTTTTTCTGCTTTTTTATTGCCTGTTTCTTTCAGTGCCTTCAGTCTTGGCTTTGAAGATGAAGCAAACGCTGTTTCGGTCACCGCAAAGAACATTGCACCAAAGAGCAGAACTATTGCGATTATCCATGGTCCTAATCCCGATAATCGACTGCCATCGTCCATAATTAGATAAACCAACTCCTTTTTTCTTCTAATCATAATAAGACAACATATTCTATCACCATACGCATATTGTGTCAAACACAACATATCGTATCAACAATTGCTTTTTTTATGATATTTTTGGTTTATTTTTCGTTTAAAAGTTCGAATTTATTTTGATTTTTTTGTTCATGCACTAATCGGGAACTGTTCTTTAATTTTGTCTTTATAATGCAAAAACAATTCCGACTGATGTCTTTAAACATCTAATCGGAATTGTTTTAATTTTTTCTTTTTACGCTTAACTACTTTTATGCGCTAGAAGAAATATGGTTTTATTTCTGCTCTGCGGGAGCTGCAGGTGCTGCCGGTTTGGGAGGAACTACTTTTTTTGCTTTAATAAATGTACCTTCAACAATAAGGTCTTCTTCTTTTGTAGCAATCATATGGTAGTCCTGAGTGAGTTTAATGGAGCCACGGCTGCAGAATGAAGCGCAGTGTCCGCAAAATGTGCAGGAACCAAGATTGAAGGTCATTGTAATTTTGCTTCCTTCCTCAACTTCTTCTACTTTTCTGCTTATTGCGCCACCGGCACAAACTCTTTCACACATTCCGCAGTTAATGCACTTTTCAGGATCGTAAGAAATTCTACCACGATATCCCTCCGGTGCGATGCTCTCTACTACGGGGTACATAGCACAACTTGGCTTTGAGAAAAGCTGTTTAATGGCTACGCCTAAAAACGGAAAATCCATTATTTATTTTCCCCCTTTCTTTTCTGAGCAAGTATCTGCGTTGCAAGAGCGAGACCATCTATGATAGCTTCAGGTCTTGGTGAGCATCCTGCTATATCCACATCAACATGAACATATTTTGACAGAGGTCCTGCTACACTGTAGCTGCCTTTAAAAACGTTTCCGCTCTGTGGGCAGGAACCGCATGTAACTATACATTTCGGTTCCGGAACCTGCTCTATAGCTCTTAAAACTCTCGGAAGGCTCTGCTTTGTTACAGGACCTGTAACAACAACGATGTCGGCGTGTCTCGGAGAACCGACAAGCTTGAACCCCAATCTTTCCGCATCAAATCTTGGTGTCAGAACTGAAACTACTTCAATATCGCATCCATTGCAGGATCCGGCATTTATATGGAACAGCCACGGCGATTTTGCTGAGCTTTCCTGTATTGCTTTTTTAAACATACCGTCTCCTCCTTACAGTCCCATCCATACAAGTACAAGTGATATTGCCGCAAATGCGGAAACAACCGTCCAATAGTACTTGAAGATCTGATTAATTTTAAGTCTTGCAGTAATTGCATTCAATACTGTCGATGATACTATCGTTACAATTATGCAAAGAACAACATTGATTACTATGTTCAGAAGCAGATTTCCTGTCCCGATTCCGCCAAGGAACAATGCTACAAATAATGAAGCCATTGTATAAACTTTGACTGCATGGGTGAGCTTGAAAATTCCAAGAGGTGCGCCTGAGTATTCGGCTAGCATACCTTCGCAGATTTCAGTTTCAGCTTCTGCTGCATCAAACGGATGTGCACCTGTTTCACCCGGTATTACCATAAGGAAGGCTATAGCTGCCGGAATTAAAGCAGGTCTTGTGATAAGTGAGCCGTAAATGCACTGATAATAGTTTATCTCGCTAAGGGAAAATGTTACTGCACCCGTTTCGGAAACAGCACGTCCAACAGCAAGAATTACGAGAACAAGAGGAAGCTCTACGGAAATAACCGTTACCATTTCTCTTGAAAGACCAATTCCTGCATAAGGAGAACCTGTAGATGCAGCACCCGCAATTTCACATATTGCTGGTATTAAAAGGAGATAGAGTATTACGATAACATCACCGTGTGCTGTAAATGCTTCAAATCCGTGAATAGGCACGAAAAGTTGCAATACAACAAGTGCTGCAAGCCCTATTACCGGGCAAAGCAAAAACGCAGTCTTATTTGCAACAGCAGGAACTATTGTTTCTTTGCCGCAAAGTTTAAAGAAATCATAAAACGGCTGAAGTATCGGAGGACCGACTCTCTTTTGCATACGTGCAATCAGTTTTCTGTCAATACCGGTAATGAGAAGTCCCACCAGCATGCAGAAGAGGAATCCGGGGAATACAAGTATATAACCCAATTGGGTAAGAATGTTAATTAATATATCCATACTTCCACCTCCTTACAGAACTATCAGCATGAACAGCATTGCAAGTGCAAGTGCTATGATTGCCCATAAAGCATAGTCATTAACAATACCGCTGTGCAGGTCGTGCATAAAGCTGAAGTAATGGCGCCAGTTATGTTTGAATCCCCAGAAGAGGTCAGATCCGCCGACCTGTGAGAATTCACTCTTTTCACCACCCCAGAAGAGATCGTGCTTTGCATCGACATCACCCTCTGCGACAAGAGCGTTTACATTATCGTATTTGCCGATAAGGGCAACGATTGTAACTGCAAGAAGTGCTACACACATTACGAGCAGCCACTGAACTGGTGACCAGAATCCGATTTCGACAGTTTCCATAGCAACTGTTACGGGCTCAACTGCCATTACAGAAGCTGCATAGCCTTCGCCCATTGCAACATCGATGTAAGTCTCAGGGCTGAAAGCGGCAACTGCTGCAGGTCCTGTCAAAATTGACTGAACCGCATTCGGGAAAAGTCCTGTTACAATACACAGAACTGCAAATATACCCATTGCAAAACGCATACCAAACGGAACTTCCTTGACATTTTCATACTTTGCCGGAAGTCTTCCGAAGAATACAGACTGAGTTACCTTGATAAATGATGCAAGTGTAAGAACAGATGTGACAAGGCAAACTATTGTAGCTATGACGAAGAAGAAGTTGCCTGTCTCAGCGCTCTTCTGGAAGCATGCTTGATAAATCATCCATTTAGATGCAAATCCGTTAAAGGGAGGAATACCTGAAATGGATGCTGCGCCGATTATAAACAGTATTGTAGTTTTCGGCATTTTCTTTGACAGACCGCCGAGTTCATCAAGATTTGTAGTACCTGTCTCATGGAGAACTGCACCTGCTGCAAGGAACAGAAGTCCTTTGAAGAGGGTATGGTTCATTGCATGATAAAGTCCTGATGAAAATCCGAGGGCTGTGCAGAGACCTACAGCTGTCAAAACATAACCTATCTGGGATATGGAGTGGAAAGCAAGAAGTCTCTTGAAGTCATGCTGTGCAAGGGCCATGGTTACACATACAAACATTGAAATGCAGCCAATGGTTACAAGCATATACTGGAATTTGCTTATGCCTATTGTTCCGAATACGAAATACATAAGTCTTATAATTCCGTAAATACCGCTCTTTGTAAGAACGCCGGATATAAGAACTGATATAGAAGCAGGAGCTGCGCCGTGGGCATCAGCTGCAAGCGGATGGAAGGGAACAATAAATGCTTTTGTTGCAAATCCCACGAGGAGGAATGCAAATGCAACTTTTACAGTAGTTGTGTAGTTTCCGGGTACCAATGCTGCAAGCTGTGCAAGGTTAAGTGTATGAACCTGCGCATACAGCATAATAATACCTGTAAGAATGCAAGTTGAACCGATGCATCCTACTACCAAATACTTGAATGCAGCTTCAAGTGCGCCAAAAACCTGGTTCCTGAAAGCTGTAAGAGCAACAGCTGCGAAGGTGAGTATTTCAACCATTATGAACATGTTGAATATATCTCCCGAGAGAACCAAGCCGAGAACGCCGCCGGAGAGCATGAAGAATAATGTATAGTACTCGGGGACGTTATCATCATGTTCCATGTAGCTGATTGAATAAATACCGGCTACAAAAACTGCAGTTGTAATAAGAAGACCGAAGAAGAGCGATACCGCATCTATCTCAAGTGCAATACCGAAAGCATATCCGCCAAGTACTGCACGGCTGCCCATCCAGTAAGCAAATGTCTGCCCATATACCATTACAGGGAAGACGAGATATATCATGCATGCGAGAGGAATTGTTACTCCAAGTACCGCAAATATATTTCTGACAGTCTTGTTTTTTCCGAATAATACCGTAAGAAATGCAAAGAAGAAGTAGCACATGACGGCAATAATCGGGAAATGTTGATAATTAGCAGCAAGGAAGTTCATTATCCGTTCAGCCTCCTTATCTGTCTTGTATCGAGAGTGCCATAACTCTCATGAATTTTCATTACCAGTGAAAGGCTCATTGCTGTTACACATGCACCGATAACAATGGATGTAAGTGTCAAAGCCTGGGGAATCGGGTCAACGAAACTGGTATTCTTTAAAATTTCACCAGCTGTGAATATAGGTGCCGTACCTCCCTCTACGTAACCGATAGAGATTATAAGAAGGTTAACACCATAGTCACATATTGAAAGACCGATAATGCTTTTAACAATATTAAACTTGGTAATAATTGTATAGAAGCCAAGAGCAATCAGGAAAAATGATGCAACATAATTGAAAGTAATCATTCGTTGTCTCCTTTCTCCGCCTGAAGAAGTCCTATCATGGAAATTGCAAGCACACCTACACCTGTTAAAACCTTAAGTCCGACAATTTCATCCATCCAGAAAATTGTTCCTGATGAGTAAAGGTCACCTATATTTCCATGTGCAAAAAGGAAGTTCTCACAGAACTGTGCTCCTACTACAACACCGGCCATTGCAATTGCAACATAGGCAATACTTGCAACGCCTTCTGTTTTATGCATAAAGTGGCTTGAAAGTGCCTTTGTTGTATTTTTATATCCGTATCCGAAATACATAAAAACAACAATAGCAACTGCAAGCACGCCGCCCTGGAATCCACCACCCGGGGAGAGATGTCCGTGCAGTATTACGTAGAACATATATACCAGTGCGAACGGCAGTATTTTATCGCATCCGCATGCAGGTATAATATTGAGGACCTTACGATTATTCATCTTTCTTGCCCTCCTTTTCTTCCTTCTTCTTGTGATTTGCCAGGATTACCATTGAGCCGGCAACCGCTGTTAAAAGGATGAATGACTCACCCATGGTATCATAACCACGGAAGTCAAATACTATCGAAGTAACATCGTTTACAGAGCGTGATTTGTCAAGGTTCTGCTGAACTATGGCATCAGCTGCGCCACTGTATTCTGTTTCTTCATATGCAGACGGGTCGTTGTAAAGATCATACACCGAAGTTCCGTTTGCAGGTTCATATGTTCTGGGCAATGTACCCATGCCTATTGCTGTAACAATTCCTACTATAAGAACTGCTCCAAGTGCAAACCAGGTCAGGAATTTTTTCATTTATCTTTCCCTCCCTTGATTTTTTTAAGCGTAACTATGAAAATCAGCGGAGTCAGTGCAGCACCTACGGCAGCTTCGGATATTGCTACGTCCGGAGCCTGCAGTATCAGAAATTCTGCTGCTGCAAAGAGTCCTGTTGCACCAAGTGCAATGACCGCGGAAAGAAGATTTTCAAAGTGGCTGGCAAGTATTGCTGTCACTATCATTCCGCATACGACAAGGATACTGAGAACTGTTGTAAGATTAATCATCTTCTAAATCCCTCCCGTAAAAGTCAGGATCAAGAGGCTTTTCAGGACGTATGCCTGACTTGTAAGCACCCTTGGCAATAGTATGAGCACCAACCGGGTTGGTCAGTAATACCATCAGCGCAATTACGCCGATTTTCACTGCATCTGCAACACACTGTTTGTAAATTACTGCATAGAGTATTGCGCCTATTGAAACGCAAAGTATACCAAGTGTTGAGATGCATGTTGCAGCCTGCATACGGCAGAATGTATCAGGCATTTTAAGTATTCCTATAGTTCCGGCTAAAGCAAAAAATGCTCCTATTGCTATAAGAATATCAATAACTATACGCATAACTATTCTTACAGCCTCCCTTCAAGGTAACGTCCGACAAGCATTGTATCAACAATACCGAGCAGCGCTCCAATAAGAGCTATATCAAGGAAAATACCTCTTCCACTATACATGGAGAAAAGTATCATTGCACAGCACAGAACATCATCACAAGCATCTGCTGCAACCATTCTGTCAGCTGCATTCGGGCCCTTGGCTATTCTATATGCCAGACATAGTGCGAGAAGTGCGAAGAATACCGCAGCGACAATCAAATCAATATTTGTCATTTGAATACCCTCCTTACTCCTTTTTCAAGTGTACCCTTAATCATATCGCCAGCTTCTTCTTCATCAGTGGATTTTACATCTATCCAATGAATATAGTAGTAAGCTTTTCCGTCCTCCTCGACGGCATCCAATGTGATTGTACCGGGTGTAAGTGTGATTGAATTGGCTACCATTGCGCGACCATAATCACTTTCAACATCAACCGGGATTTTTACAATACCGGGATGTATATCTTTGCATCCGCCGAATACTCTGCATGCGACATCCCAGTTTGCCTTAATAAGTTCCCAAAGGAAAATAAATACATAAAGTATAAGGCCAAAAAACTTTGCGGGATTAAAAAGCCAGAATGCTTTTTCGTGTACAAAGAATCTTGCGGAAAACAGTGCCACCGCCAGGCTGACCACTGCACCACCAGCAAGTTCCTGTACACTGAAATTCCATGTTATCAGCACCCAGAAAAGCATGCATACGATGAATGTGGATAAAACTGCGGGGAAGGTTGTTTTTCTCAAAACAACATCACTCCTTTACTCAACTTCTATTGATTCTACATAAGATTTAAATGGGTCTTCTCCGTTTTTGAAATGAAGCACAGCATTTTCTGCTATTGTTCCTTTCGAAGCGTACGGAAAGAACTCCTGTATACACTCAGGAACGAGTCCCGAGTATTGACCGACTGTCAGAGTAATAGATAAGCATTTTTCAAAACCCTGCTTTTCAGCTTCGGATTTGATAATTTTTATTACTCCTTCAGTAAATGCAAGCTCGTGCATTATCTGTCTGTGCAGCTGAAGCACGGGTCTATACTTGCTATTATAAGACCTGCGTCGGAAACATTATCTCCCTTAAGCATAAACGGAATAGTCGGTGTATTTCTGAAGCTAGGTACATGTATTGAAACTCTGTAGTTTTCAAACTTGTTGTTGCCAGCAACCATGTAAGTCAACTGACCACGTGGGGCTTCATATCTTGACATTACTATACCTTCATTAATCTTAGGAAGCTTAGTTCCACTGTTAATCGGTCCGTCAGGAAGTCTGTTAAGTGCCTGCTCAATAATCTTAATGCTTTCATAGCATTCAAGAGCACGCACAACAACACGTGCATATACATCTCCGGAATCGACAACCGGTATATTGAAATCGAAATCTTCGTATGATGAATACGGAGAATCACGACGTACGTCTATATCCACACCTGAAGCTCTCGCATGAGGACCTACGGCACCGAGTCTTAAAGCATCGTCACGAGTAAGAACACCAATACCCTGAGTTCTCAATGCGACAGTCTTATCGGTCGTTGCTATACTTACGACTCTGTCTGTCAGCGCCTTAAGTTTTTCAACACCTTTAAGCATCTCTCTCTTGAGATCGTCATCTATGTCGCGTCTTGCTCCGCCATATGTATTCATTGCATAGTTAACACGGTTTCCGCTCAGCTTTTCAAGCAGATCCATAACTATCTCTCTATCATCCCAGATGTGCATAAAGAGAGAATCATGTCCAATGATATGGCATGCTATTCCGAGCCACAGGAAATGTGAGTGGAGTCTTTCAAGCTCTGATGTTATTACACGAATATACTGTCCACGTTTTGGCGCTTCAATTCCATTGAGTGCTTCAACAGTCATAGCATATGTCATGGCATGAGAATGTGAGCATATTCCGCAGACACGTTCAACAAGAACCATTGTCTGAATAGCATTTCTCTCAGTTGCAAGTTTTTCAATGCCGCGATGGTTATAACCGACAAAAACTTCTGCATCCTTTATGATTTCGCCTTCAGTAACAAGTCTTGCGTGAATAGGCTCTTCTAGCGCGGGATGGTAAGGTCCTATTGGTACAACATAACTCATTTTGCAGTTTCCTCCTTTACCAATCCGTTTAATTTCCTGAGCTCTTCAAGCGGGGTAACCATTATCTGGCCCTTTCCCTGCTCTTCGAGCATGTCCTCAGGCAAGAACAGTCTCTTGGATGTATCCAAGCCCTCAAATGTCCAACCATAAAGTTCGTTCAGCTCTCGCTCCGGCCATTCGGCAGCGACGTCATAAATAGAGCTGATCGAAGGAAGAACAGATTCGCCGACTACGTGGTAGCTCTCAATTATAGGCTCCACTGCATACTCATATGAGATGTCCGGCTGACCATCCTTGTTAAGGAACCCGTGTATCATTGCCAGATACACGCCTTCCTTACGCATTTTCTCTGCGATTGGAACTATTTCGTCCTTGCTGATATCAATGCGCTGGTATCCTTGCAATCAAATCACCTCTCTTAGCATATGCGGGGTAATTGCGCCCCCGCTAATTTCTGTAGTATCCGACTTCCGCCGGCTTTTGTATGTAAAACAACCTTTCCGGGATAGGCGGTTGTCACATTACCTATAATTCTTGCATTTTGACCGTATTCGTTTGCTTTCATCGCATCAAGCACTTTATCTGCATCGGATTTGTCCACTATGCAAAGTAGTTTTCCCTCATTAGCACAGTAAAGCGGATCAAGCCCGAGCATTTCACATGCTGCATTAACACTTCCTCTTACAGGAATCTTATCTTCATCAACTTCAATTGAGAATGACGTATTTTCGGTAAACTCATTGAGAGTTGTAGCAACCCCTCCTCGTGTGGGGTCTCTCAGCACTCTGATATTATCGGAAGATTCAAGAATCACCTTACAAAGTCCGTTTAGCGGTGCACAGTCGGAATCAAGCTTACCCTGCATCATTCCGCTTCTTGCAAGCATTACGGCAGTTCCGTGATCTCCTACCGTTCCGGAAACAATTACCACGTCGCCTTCCTTTATTGCTTTTGGAGAAAGCCCGCCATATTTGAGATGTCCAATACCCGCAGTATTAATATATATTTTATCTCCGCGGCCTTTTTCAACAACCTTTGTGTCTCCGGTTACAACTTTAACTCCTGCTTTTTTTGCAGTTTCAGCAATTGAGTCAACTATCTTTCTTAGCTCGTCTGCGGGCAGTCCTTCTTCTATAATAAATGCCAAAGAAAGGTATTCCGGTATCGCACCACACATAGAAATGTCGTTTACCGTGCCGCATACAGATAATTTTCCTATATCTCCGCCGGGAAAGAATATCGGATCGATAACGAAACTGTCTGTTGAAAAAACAATGTCTCCTAGTATTGCTCCATCTCCGAGTTCATTAAGCTCTGGGGATTCCATAACGGGCAGTATTATATTTTCTATAAGTCGGGAAGTCTTCTTGCCCCCGCTGCCATAATCCAGTGTTATTAATTCATCCATGAATACTTATAGCATGCTGCGCATGCGCCCTCCGAGCTAACCATACACGGGCCAACAGGATCTTCCGGTACACATCTTTTCCCAAACAAGGGGCATTTATCCGGTGAAATCTTCCCCGTAATAACATCCCCGCATCTGCATGCTGTTTCCTTCTTTGCTGATTTTGCTATTGTAAATTTTTTCTCTGCATCAAAATCTGAATACTCATCATTAAATGTCAGGCCGCTTTCTTCAATAACTCCAAGACCTCTCCACTCATCATCACGAGATACAAGGACTTTTTTCATCATCTCCTGAGCTTTAGTATTACCTTCATAACACACTGCCCTAGTATACTCATTTTTCACCCCGGGCTCAAGTTTAAGAAGTTCTTTTATAGCTCGTATTATATCTTCTGCCTCAAATCCTGATATGACTCCGGGCAGATCCATAAACTCAAATCCTTTAACTCCTATAATCGTAGCAACATGTCCGGGCAACAAAAATCCGTCTATATTAAATCCAGGCATCTTTTCAAGAGTCTTAATTGCAGGTTCACATGTTTTCAGCATAGACAATATAGAGTAATTCTTGATATTTGCCTCTTTTGCAATCACCGCAGATGCTGCTGTGCCTGGCGCCGTCGTTTCAAACCCGACTCCAAGAAATACAACCTCTTTATCCGGATTTTTTCTGGCCGTTTCTATCGCATCAACAGGGGAGTATACTATATCTATTTTAGCTCCAAGTGCACGCCTTCTGGCAAGATTATCTCCCGGCACAGATCCCGGGACTCTAACCATGTCACCATATGTGGAAATAATGACATTTTCATTCATCGCCAAATCCAGTATGCCATCTATAACTCCGGATGGTGTAACACATACCGGGCACCCCGGCCCGGATATAAGCTCAACTCCTTCAGGAAGCATAGTCTTAATACCATTTTTTGCAATAGCCATTGTGTGCGTGCCGCACACTTCCATCAGCCTTATCATACGAGTGTTCCCTGCACCTCTTCCCAGGCTGCTATATCTTCAAGGGCCTGATCCTCGGGAAGTTTTTCTATGGCAAACCCTGCATGCACTATTACATAGTCTCCCACCTCAGGATTGTTTATAAAATCGACTCTTACACTCCTTGTAAGCCCCATAGATTCACATACCGCATTATTTCCATCTATTGATTTAATTTTAAGCGGGACCGCAAGACACATATCTGTCCAAGCGAGATACCTTCATCATTGCATGAAACTCTTCTATGATGATATACCTCAAATCCTTCTTCCTCTAATTTTTTCGGCAGTCTGTTCATAATATACTGATTCTGGAAAGTTCCTCCGGAGAGTACAACTCTTTTAAGTCCGCTGACCTCCCTTGCCCTTTTGCACTGTATGCAGGCCATTTCAATCAGTGTATTCATAAATTTTGCTGCGCCTATTGCTTTATCTGTTTCTTTTGACAGTTCCTCCATCATAGGTGACCAGTCAAAATCATTCCCGTCAAACGCTATTTTATAGCATTTATCAATATTTTTATCTGCTTCGGCTTCCAGAAGAACAGCCCCCTGTCCTTCATATCCGGCTTTCTCTTTTATTTTAAGAACAGCGGAGACTCCGTCAAAAAGTCGACCCATTCCGGATGAAAGGGGACAGTTGATTTTATTTCTGAGCATTGTCTCATAAATCTCATTGTCATGCTTATCGAGAAGAATGTAGGCAATTCTCTCAAGATCCTCTGTGGCTTTATCGCCGCCTATAAGCGGTATTTTCTTTATTGATCCAAAATGTTCAAACGATTCATATCCGCCAATCAGGCACTCTGCTCCCCATATAGTGTTGTCAGTACCGAGGCCCGTGCCATCCCATATAAGGCCTATTACCTGACCATCGAGATTGTTATCCGCCATGCATGAAGCCATATGTGCATGATGATGCTGTACCCTGTATATCGGAATATTAAGTTCCTCAGCATATTCAGAAGACATATAGTCCGGATGCATGTCGCATGCTACAGCTGCAGGATATATATCAAATAGTTTCTTAAAATGATCTATTTGAGATACATAATGTTCGTATGTCTCAAGATTTTTAAGGTCACCTATATGCTGACATGGGAAAATATAATTCCCTTTACTGAGGCAGAATGACGCTTTCTGCTCTGCACCAAGTGCAAGAAGTTCTGGCATAGCTTCGCCTGCAATTTTAACAGGAAACGGCACATAACCTCTTGATCTTCTTGCAAAATATTCGCTGCCATCATATACCCAGCATAGCGAATCGTCGCATCTGGTCTGTATATCTCTGTTATGAAGTAGATAGCCATCTGCTATTCTATCGAGCTTTTCAAGCGCTTCATTATTGTCATACATTATCGGAGTGTCTGAGAGATTTGCGCTTGTCATAATGAGCATGTCTATATCGTTGCCAAAAAGCAGATAATGAAGCGGTGTATAGGGTAGCATAACCCCAACATAAGCATTTTCGGATATCCCGCTGAGTCTTGGGTCTTTTCTGTCTTTTTTCCTTAAAAGCACTATCGGGCGTCTGAATCCTGTCAGAATCTTTTCCTCATCTTCGCTAACTTCACATATTGCCTTCGCGCATTCGATATCGCGACACATTATCGCAAAAGGCTTTTCATCTCTGTGTTTTCTTCTTCTCAGCTCATCCGCTCTATCCAGACGGCATGCAAGATGCATTCCTCCAAGACCTTTTACGGCGATAATACTTCCGTTTTTAACTTCTGCTCTTGCTGACTCAATAGCTTCTTCGTCACCGTAAACTTCTTTATCGAGTGCCTTAAAATATACATGCGGACCGCAAACCGAGCAGGCATCCGGCTGAGCATGGTATCTTCTGTTTTCAATGTCGTGATACTCTCTGTCACAGTCCGGACACATCGGAAACGATCCCATTGATGTTTTGATGCGGTCATAAGGTATATCTTTAATTATAGTAAATCTGGGCCCACAGTTCGTACAGTTTATAAACGGATAATGATACCGCCTATCCGAGGGATTCATCAATTCAGCAAGGCAGTCATCACATATACATATGTCCGGAGATATAAGAGTATTCCTCTCGTTCTCCGTTTTTGATTTGCGGATCTCAAAATCCGTATAACCAACAGTGTTCAGGCCATAAACAGCTTCAACACTTTCAATAACTGCAAGCTTTGGTGCTTTTTCAGGTACATCTAAGACGAATCTTTCAAGTTCTTCTTTTTCACCTTCAAGCTCCAGCTCAACTCCGGATGATGTGTTCTTTATAAATCCGGAAAGCTGATAGTATCGCACCAGCTTATGTATAAACGGTCTGAATCCAACTCCCTGGACAATCCCGTGTATTTTTATCAAAACTCTTTCCATACTATTTGATAAATATTTGTCAATCTCAGTCTTTTATTATAAGGTATCTCCCAAAATTATACAACTTATATTTAAATATAAATTGTCTTTTCTCTTTTCAGAATTAACAAACTTACGCCCAAGAAGCGTTTTAAATAAGCTTTCTTGGGCATATTCTCATTATGACAAGGACAATTTGTTTTTCTCGTCCCGTTTCTTTTTGTCGAAAATTGCAATACTCACAATGTCTCCCAACGAATTAATAAATGAGTAACTTTTCCCGGTAAATGCTTCAGCAATAATCAGTAAATTAAAATAATCCTCAGATAAGTTAAAAAGTGAAAACAGTATAACCGGTGCAACAAGCAAAGAGCCGGGCTGATTAGGTGTACCAAGCGACAGCAGTAAAACAAGAATCAGCACTTCTATCATTTCGGGAACGGTCAGCATTTTGAGCGATGCAACTGATATTATTATCACTGTTATCATCACACAGTTTCCGTCCATATTCATTATCACTCCAAGCTGCAACCCGTCTTCGAGCTCCGAATCCGAAAGACTTGTCTTTTTTCTCAGCATCCGTTTATTATAGAAATATGCATCTTTATTGGATCCTATTTTGAAATTTTCTTTTATTATCTCCTTATAATTATTAAAGAATTCCTTAACATTTATACCATTTGTACGCAGTCTAACAATATAAAGTAAGATAACGGCTGCAAGTGCAACTACCGATATGAGATTATAGCCGACAAATATAGGAATAGCATACAACCCAAAATTAAATACCACATCAGCCACTGCAAATAAGAGAATCAAAGGAAATATCTGATAAATAAGGTGTAGTTCACTTCCCATAAATTCCGCAGCTGTATCAAGAGCGGATTTTACCTTGAATCCCTTTTCACCATACATAGTAGCTACTGTCAGCCCGAATATTATTGCAATCACAAGCATGGGAAGAGGATTGTTCTGCTCAAACGGTTCCAGAATATTTAGCGGAATAATATTTCTAAGAAAATCAATTATAGAATTTCCTATAATACTTTCATACATTGCTTCGTATGACTCATCTATTAATAGTGTGGTAATATTCCTATATATAACATCTCCTACTAAAGCGCCCCATACAATACATATCAGAGACGTAATCGTGTATTTTCTTCCAAGCTTCATAATGCCCTTGTTTCCACTTATTTTCATTATCAGTTCGGAAGTGAAAAAAGCCAATATAAGGCATGCCGCAATCGGCGAAAAAAGCTTAAATATATTTATATACCCATAAACAGGTACAAATAGCATCTCATCAACAAATTCATAATTTGATCCATAGAAAAAAATATAGTGCAGGACTAACCCGATTACTGTCCCAATTGCAGTTACATTAAGATTTGTTTGTAAATTCTGACTGGCTGATGACCATACCAAAATTTCTACTATATTGCAGCCGTGTTTATAATACTGTCGTATCTTTTCTGCATATTCCGACAATATTCTGCCGCTGATATCGTCCTCTTCCGTTATTTCAAGATTCGCTTTATTTCCCGCACATTCAAAACGGATTTTTATATCATTTAAACGTCTTATCAGTTGTATTTCTATTTCAGTATCTTTCTTACTGACAGCAATAATTTTCAGCATCAGTTCTTCGCTGATAAGCATAAGTTCATTGTTCTTGTTTTTATCCAAATCTCTCTGCTCAATATAGTCCCCTATAAATTTAAGCGCGTCACTTATGCTTGTATTTTTCGCAGGGAATTTAGCACTTGTCATAGGCGCCCCCTCATTTTTGAATTGCTATTTTATTATAGCAATTTTTTTAGGATAATAAACCTTATAATCTTTTTATTTACAAAAAAAGCACGGGAGAAACCACAGATTATATGGTTTCTCCCGTGCAATATTTCTAGTCAAGTCAGTACTGCTCAAACTATTTTCTTAAGCAGTATCTAGACATTATTTTCTCTTTTAATTATTCCTCATCGGCACCGGGAATAAGAGAATGCCACATAAACATAATAAGCACTACAAATGCTATTACATATGATACCACTCCAACATTACCGAAAAATGCCTGAATCTGTCCGGCAAATACTAGAACCATCGCCATCGGAACGACATATTTAATGCAGAATGAATAGAATTTCGCGAAACTTCCCTTACTGCTACCGCCTTTAGCCAGTTCATCAAGGACATATTTCGGACGAAGCTCTGCGCCTATCATAAGAGACATCAGCATTGCTCCGAGAGGCATCATAATACCTTCTGACCAGCAATCCATGAAGTCGAGCCAGCAATCATTCCATCCGTCAACTGACACTCCCAGTATATCTGCAGGAGACATTCCGTTTGATCCGAGTCCATCTGCCGCAACAATTATTCCAAGGACTGTGATTGCCGCAGACACCCAAAGTGTAATCTGTTTACGATCAGGATTTTTATTGCCCTTTTCGATCTGTTTATCAATAAAGTGAGCCGCGAGAACTTCCATAAGAGAAATTGCCGATGATATAGCCGCAATTAAAACAAGCAGATAGAAGATTGCGCCAAATACACCACCGATTGCTCCCATATCATGGAAAACATCCTGAAGTGTTGAGAAAAGAAGATTCGGTCCGCTGAGCTTTATATCAGAAACAGCAACTCCGTTGTTGATTCCGTTTGCAACAGCTGCAGGAATAACCGCAAGGCCGGCCATAATCGCAACAAGAGTATCTGAAATGACAATAACTACCGAATTCTTAGTAAGGTTTTCGCTCTCATCAAGATATGATCCATATGTTATCATGATACCCATTGCAAGTGAGAGTGAGAAGAACATTTGTCCACCCGCAGTTCCAAGTACCGTAATGAAGTCAGGTGCTGACTCGATGAAGCCACCCGCAACAGCATAGCCGGGAACAAACATGAACTTAAGGCCTTCTGATGCATTTGGAAGAGTCCAGGCCTTTACTATAACGATGACAAGCATAACAAAAAGTGCCGGCATACCGACTTTATTGAATTTTTCAATTCCGCTCTGCACACCGCCTGCAACAATTGCGCAGCAGATAACCATAAAAGCTACAAGGACGCCGATTGAAATAGGTATGCTGGTAAGCATTGCTCCAAATGATGAGCTGTCAGGCATTCCTGAAAAAACACCGATTATGTTGATAACAATATAGTATATGCAGTATCCGCCAAGAACTGAGTAGAATGTCATAATAAGGAACGGTGAAAGAACTGCAAGCCATCCAAGCCATTTATACTTTTTTGATGCCTTCATATAAGCTGAAATAGGTGCAAGCTTAGTCTTACGTCCAAGTGCTAGCTCTGAGCACATAATAATAACTCCAACAAAAACTGCAAGCAACAGATAAACTATTAAGAAAGTAAATCCTCCGCATTTACCCATTTTGTACGGAAATCCCCAGATGTTTCCGAGTCCTACCGCGGAGCCGATAGCTGCCATAAGGAAGCCAAGGTTACTGCCCCATGAACCACGATTTTTTTCCATATTTTGACCTCTTTCCATTGAAAATATGAACAGATTGTAACATATTCGTTGAAAATATAGAAAATCTATATTATTATAGATGTCATAACTTTTTGTTATATATATTTTGTTATAACAAATGCATATATTCTTTATTTTTTGGGATGAAATTACGTATGGATACAAAAAAGCTTCAGGCTCTGATAACAGTTATAAAACACGGTTCTCTCACATCTGCTGCAGATGAACTTGGATATACTCAACCGGGTCTCACCAATATGATGAATTCCTTGGAAGAGGAGTTTGGATTTGCAGTACTTATCCGCAGCAAAACAGGTGTCAGACTATCACCGGCCGGGCAAGAGCTGCTTCCAAGCATCCGCTCAATTATTGATGCAACTGAGCAGTTTGACAATTCCGTCAAATCAATTCGTGAAAAAAGCAGTTTTTCTCTGCGTGTCGGAGCATATTCATCAATTGCACGTCAGTGGCTTCCGGACATAATGCAAAAGTTCCTGCTTACCGAGCCCGACATAGATCTTTCTGCCTCCATTCAGGACATAAAAGCCATGTATGACGCTGTAAAATTTGAAAAAATTGACTGCGCATTGGTTTCATATTCAGAAAACCTTCTGTCAAATCTTCACTGGACTCCCTTGGCAGATGATGAGTTTGTAGCCGTCATTCCCAAGAATGAAACCAGCAACATTCCCAATCGTTATGATATGAAAAATTTCCATGGTTCTGTTTTTCTTATGCCTGCAGGCGGTTTTGACAAAGATATAACCCCTCTTTTTAACTCAGCTTCCTCACCGGAATCCATAAAATACACCAACATGGATGACGAAACAATAATTTCTATGGTTGAGCACAGACTTGGCGTCACAATAATGTCTGATTTGATTATGAAAGGCAATACCAGCAAAGTATATTCCATTCCGCTTGAACCTCCTGCTCACAGGAAACTTGGCATAATAGTAAAAGACAAAAGAAAAAATGAACGACCTATCAGGTTGTTCATTGAAAGTGCTCAGAAAGTAATATCCGAAAAGCAGGGGAGATAATCCCCTGCTTTTTAAATTTCTGCCATATTTTTAAGCGAGTCTCCGCAGAGCCTGTAAGTTGTCCAATCGCTCATTGGAATTGCATTTAATGAAAGATAAAAATCAATACTAGGTTTATTCCAGTCAAGGCAGGTCCATTCAAGTCTTCCGCATTTTCTTTCAATTGCTATTTTTGCAAGACACGATATAAGGCCTTTCCCATATCCTCTTCCTCTGTATTCCGGTTTAACATACAAATCTTCGAGATATATTCCGGCTCTTCCCAGAAATGTTGAAAAATTATTAAAGAAGAGTGCGAACCCCACTTCTTTGTCATCTTCAAGAGCAAAAATAACTTCTGCTTTTTCCTTATCGAATATCCATTCCTCAAGCGTCGATTCGTCCGCAACAACCTCATCCAACATTTTTTCGTATGTGGCGAGCTGTTTTATAAAATCCAGTATAAGAGGAACATCCTCTCTTTTGGCAAATCTATATTCCAATTTTATGTCTCCTCTGAATAAATTTATCCATTTTTAATATGCTCTAGATAAATCCACCGCTGCAATATACTTGTAGCGGTGGAAAAGAATTATCAATAATAAGAGAATCCTATGAGCGAGAACCCATCAGATGCAAATGTACATGTACATCTTTCTCCGCCCGATGGAGGATTGGAGACCATGTAGCTTATATCATAGTTTCCTCCGCTACCGTCATCAAATGTTACGCCAACATAATAACATCCGTCATAATCATTAACCCAATCTATGTATCCGGATTTTGAAGTCTGGGTAGGTTCATATGTGGGTGTTGGCGGATCATAGGGATCAGGTGTGATAATTGGCTGAATAGGTGTGCAGTCTACTGTGTAATATGCCTGTGTCTGTGTATTTCCGCTGGATGCATAAACACTGACGGTAACGACCTGGCCGGAAATGCCTGTTATTGGAATATATGCTCCGCTTGATACTGTTTCAGAGTAGTATGGCCCTGTGTTCCCGGACTGTATGCATTCAACTTTTACATTTTGGCCGCTGGATGAGAATACTTGAATATAGTTATTTGTTGCATTGAACCAGAATCCGCTGGACGGTGAGAAGGATATTGTCGTTGCACTTGAAACATAAATATATGCCTGGCTTGTATATACGGTATCCCTTGTTCCCGTAAATGCCGCTCTTACAGACCAGCCATTGAGTTCAAGAGGCACATTTGACAAAACAAGCTGAGTATTGCTTGAACCGGATATGCCCATTCCCGGGAACGGATTTGAATTTGTCAGATCATAAACTCCACCCGTTGTCGATATTAACTGCCATTTCACCGACTGATATGCATTTGCATGCGCTACAAATATGCACTGTCCGCCTACTATGGGATTTTCTCCCGTTGGATTCTTGGTTATTGTCGGGGTCGGAACATCAACTATTGTAATTGTTGGCTGTGGTGTAGCCGTTGTTACGACAGCTGTCTGTGTTACAGGTTGTGAGCTACCGTTAAAAGCATTATAAGAAGTTACAAATCTTGCCTCCGTTGCATCTGCAGCCAAGAACCAGTCAAATGATGTGGACGATTTTGTCGCATTTGAATAAACAGTGTCGGCAATCTTCGCATAATCAAAAGAATAGGGATCGGAAACTGACATTCCGTTTTGGTCAATGAATGAAACAACCTGAGTTCCGTTTATTATTTCTATCGTTTTGCTTGCAAGTTTCTTCTGGGTAATCACACCATTATTGAGAGTCATGGAAACTTTGCTCTCGTTTGCGGAAGACCCTTCAGTATCTGTATAAATATAATAGTAGTTGTTTGACGAATCTTTAAATGTTTCTGTCGTCATAACTATAATTTCAGGTAGATACTGCCCTCCGAGATTAACTTCCTGAAATCCGCTATATGCCGAATTTACTTCATAGATTTTGCCTGTTGTATAGCTACCCGTCCCCTGAGTAACTGCTGCAATCAGTTCAAGTCTGCCGTTATGATCCAGGTCTGCAACTGTATACCAATACTGTGTGCTACCATCATCAAGTTTCAGCTGATTGAAATTACTGTAAATCAAGTTGAGCTGTGAAACTACCGAAGACGGATCAGCAGCCGCAGCTACAGTCTCTACAGCAACCGGCTGCACTACAGCCTGCTGAGTAATCTGCTGTACATTGGTCGTTTCCGTCTGCTGTGCGGTCTGTGAACATGCACAAAGTGCAAATATCATAATTGCCGCAAGCAGCAATGCAAATATTTTTTTCATTTTACTTCCTCCCCTCGTGTATTTGTTTTGTTTCCTATATCAAAGTACGAAGTGTATTTGAAGAAAGTATATCACAATTATTAATATTGTGTGAACAAACAAAAAAATACTGCTTCACTTCTTTGAAGCAGTATTTTTGCTTATTTAAAATATTGTCTCGGCTTATAATATTCAAATATAACCGCATCCTGTCCTTTTTCATTTCTCGGCTCATGAGATGTCCAGCAGACCTTCATGCATCCAAGGGCGTAATTAAGCCTAACCGGGATTGTCTTTGGTTCCAGTTTATATGCTATAAATTGTGGTCTGCCTAAAAAATTGAATGCAAGATGACTCATAAGTACTGCCATAGTCAAGCCCTGATCGCCTTTGAAATTATCTGTGGATGCCGTAAGTTGCCCTCTTACAAGGTTCCTTGCGTGTATTTTAAACCAGCGGACTATTGTAGGATCAAAACTTTCAATACATACATCGCCTTTATACTGTGAAAGAATCTCATATGTTTTTTTGCAGAGTTCTCGATTTCGTTTACCCGTTTTCAGTTCACATATAATTGGGCCACGCCCGTTAATTGTTTGAAGTACTTCTGTAAAAAGCGGTATCCTATTTTCACTTCCGCAAAGCTTTAACTGACTAAGTTCCGAATAATCTTTGTCGCATACTTTTGCATGGACACCACATACTCTGTCAAGAGTATCATCGTGAAATACCACTACCTGACCGTCCTTTGAAAGCTGAACATCAAGTTCGACCCCGTATCCTGCTTTCATAGCAAGTTCAAATGCCTCAAGAGAATTCTCCGGCACTTTTTTGTCTCTGGAGTGCAGACCTCGATGCGCAAAATTTCTGCCCATGAAGGGTTCTTTCTGCTTTTTTGTCGCATGCCCCGGCAATACTGCATAAACAGGCAGTGCTGCCATAGCACAGATTATTCCACTTTTTATAAGCGTTTTTCTGTCAATTATCTTCAGCATTTTCTTTTAAGTCCTTCGAAATTATAGTTTCAAGAGCTTCTTTATCAGGATTTTCAGCTTCCGCAAGTCGATTGGCCTGTCTCACTACAGTATCTTCAAAGAAGTTTCTTACATCACGTCCATTTCCGAAATTTTCGTTTCTGGTATCATACATTTCTTCAAAAAGCTTCTTTGCAGTTTCCTCAGCCTCTGCATTCATCTTATATCCGTTTTTCTTGCAGTCAATCTCAAAGATTTTAAAAAGCTGATCACCAGTATAGTCCGGGAAGAAGAAGTATTTGTTGAATCTGCTTTCAAGTCCAGGATTAGAGCAAATAAAAGTCTTCATCGGTCCTGTGTAGCCGGCAACAATTACTATAAGATCGTTTCTGTTATCTTCCATTCCCTTTAGAATTGTTTCTATAGCTTCTCTTCCGAAATCCTGCTCACCTCCGGATGAAAGTGAATATGCCTCATCTATAAATAAAACTCCACCAAGTGCAGACTTAATAACTTCCTGTGTTTTAAGTGCAGTCTGCCCTACATAACCCGCAACCAGCCCCGAACGGTCGACCTCCACCAATTGTCCTTTAGTCAAAACTCCCATCGCTGCATAAAGTTTTGCCAGCAACCTTGCAACCGTAGTTTTTCCGGTACCTGGATTTCCTGTAAATACCATATGAAGGCTCATTGATGTGTTCGGCAGGTTGTTTTCCTCTCTGAGCTTTCTTATCTTTACAAGATTCATAAGGCTCTTGATGTCTTTCTTGACGTCGTCGAGTCCTACAAGTGCATCGAGTTCCGCCATCACTTCATCAAAATTCGGCTTTTCTATTTCCTCTGTTTTTACTTCTGCTGATTCTTTTTGTCCTCCGGAAGAGGCTTCGAGTGCATGCTTTTCGGAGAAAGGTTTTTCCATCGATGTAACAAAATCCATTGGATTAATTGCATCCTTGCCCTTTTTAACTCCACTTGTATCACAGACTGTGCATAGCCTTTCCTGGCATTCCGTTATGTACTCTGCCTCAGCATATGTAACTTCCTCGTCGGCCGCTGCAAGTCTTAGGAGTATATTGTTAAGCATAGTTATAAAGAGTCTGGAATCGGCAGTTCCATGTTTTGCATCATATTCGCATAAATTCCAGAAGAAGACCGGTGGGAGAAATTCCTCATCATTGCAAATTTTTTCAGTAAGTCCCCACAGCATAAATGTCGGCTTATTCTGACCTCTGGAATATATTTCATTTGCCAATGCAACATGATTCTCGCTTATTCCTCCTGATTTCTTCCACAGCTGCAGCGCACAACGCATAATAAAATCATCCGTTTCCGTAGCCGTAATAAAGTGATTACTCCTGTAAAAAGCATCTGTGTTGGCAACATAATACTTGTGAAATTCTTCCGGACTTACATTATATATTGAAGGCATGATGTTCCTCCCGTTTCTGTTTTTTATGAACTATTTTATTATATATTAATTGCATTCAGAACTGAAGTATGATTTAATTATAACGTTAAAAATTTTTGAGGTTGTTGATTATGTCTAGATTTTTTATTGCTGGTACAAATATTTTTGGTGCAAGAGCAATTCTTCGTGGCAGGGATGCTGAACATGTTCATGTTCTTCGTTTGAAGCCCGGCGATGATGTCGTACTGTGCGACACTCAGGGCTCTGATTACAAGTGCAGAATAGTCAAGTCTACAAAAGAAGAGGTAGAAGCTGAGATAGTTGAAGTTGTTCCATGCATCAGCGAACCCAGCGTAAAAGTCACTGTTCTATGCGGTCTTCCGAAAGGCAGTGATAAGACCGACTATATAATACAGAAATGTGTAGAGGCCGGCGCATATGAGATATGCTTTTTCTCCTGCGAGCGCTGTGTTGCCAAAATTGATGATGACGGACGTGATAAAAAGCTCGAGCGCTGGAACCGTATAAGCGAAGAAGCCGCAAAACAGTCAGGTCGTGGAATAATTCCTGCAGTAAAGTGGTTAGGCGAATATGCAGAAGCACTTAATCAGGCAAACCAAAAAGATCTATCTATTTTCTGTTATGAAACCGGCGAGCGCGAAGCACTTAAAGATGTCCTTGATGGTGCCAGTCAGTTTGAAACTGTAGCTATCATTACAGGTCCGGAAGGTGGATTTGCTCAATTTGAAGCAGATCTTGCAAAAGTTCTCAATTTTCATATATGTTCATTGGGTGAGCGTATTCTTCGCTGCGAAACAGCTCCTGTAGTTGCACTCTCTTCAGTTATGTATGCAACAGGCAACCTCGGATAAGAGCGCAATAACCTTTAAAAATAACATTCATAATATTTTGAGCGTAATGCTTTCCTTTATCATTACGCTCAATTTTTAATGCAATTCTTTACATTTTCCCCGTATTTCTTCGTAAAAAGCAGTTTTTGCGTTTATTTCTTGATATTTTTTTGGTAGAATGTCCTTATGAAAAAATGGTTGATATTACTTATTTCTTTAATAATTGCTGTAGCATTTCTTGTTTTTGCGTTTAATGCTCTATATTCTGGTTCTGTCCCATCTGAAGCAGAACCGATTATGGAAAGTACAGCTTTGGCAGATTTACTGTATTCCTCTTTTGATTCTGTATCTTCTATTGGAGAGGAGCCCTCATCGGTGTCTTCCGCAGATTCCGAAATAAAAGAGGGTATTTCTTCGATTACGGATGATGCATCTTCTGAGTTGAATTCCGTAACAGAATCACCCGTTCCTACTCCATCTCCTACAGCAGTTCCGACTGCGACTCCGACAACTGCACCTACTGCCACTCCTTCCGAAACTTCTGCACCGGAAGTAACGGCGTCTTCATCAGATACTATTAACCCTGTTATCAACATTGAAAATGCTCTTCTTCCCGGCACCGTTACAATCAACAGCCCTGTAAATCTCGGTGGCACAATCACAACTGACAAGGGTAAAATAACACATGTCTATGCCGTAATAGAAAATTCAGAGGGACTCAAATCCCAGTATTGTGACTATGCTCCTTATTCATCAAGCTTCTCACTTGCCGGCACAGTCAATGCAGATCTTCATTTTTATCAACTTGGAGTCGGAACTTATATATACAGAGTTACCGTTACAGTAACAGATAACGAATCTGAATATGAAGAAACTATTATCGAACAGAACTTTGAAGTTGTACCCGCTGGTAGTGTCAAATCTGAGCAGGAAAACGGTGGTGCCGGAGGCTATGTCGCGAAGGTATCTAACGGAACTGACAATCAGTCAATCATCTGGGACTTTTTCATTCAGAAATTTGACAATCCTTATGCAGTTGCCGGCATCATGGCCAACATTCAGGCTGAAAGCAGTTTTGATCCCGGAGCAAATCAGGGAGAATATACCGGGGATGCTCATGGTTACGGTCTATGTCAGTGGACCTGGGAAAGAAAAGATAATCTCAAAAAATTCGCCGAAGAACGTGGAACAGAAGTAAACGATCTTAATATGCAGCTCGAATTCATAATGTATGAACTTGATACTACATATCCCACCCTCAAGCAATTTCTATATAATGTTACAGATGGCAGTACTGCGGCAATTCAGTTTTGTAAAATTTACGAAGAATCCGCATCTTCTAGCAAACGTGGATCCTACGCCGAAACTTACTTAAATAAATTTGCCTTACCTTAATTCTTCTGCCTGTATAAAAATAATGAGTAGATGAAAATCATCTGCTCATTATTTTTATAGCCATTTATACCGTTTTCTTATTCTGCCTTGATATTTATAAATTCCGCCTTAAGTTTTGAATATACTATCTTCTGTTCTTCGTAGAGGCTCGTATACCCAGAAAGCATATATGATATAAAACATGCTTCTGCAAAATATACCGTATTTCCTCCGCCGAACAGTTCTACTGACAGTATCACCGATGCAAGAGGGCAGTTTACAGCACCGCAAAATGTAGCTGCAAGACCTATCGCTGCAGCAAAACCGGATGGTATACCCAATAGCGGGCCAATAACGCATCCAAAGGTTGAACCTATAAAAAATGTAGGAACTATTTCTCCGCCTTTATATCCGCAGGACAAAGTAATCGCAGTAAAAAGTATTTTCCATGCAAATGCCGGAATTTCCGCTTGGCCGCCTTCTATTGCGTTCTTTATTACCTCTACTCCGCCTCCATTATAGTTCTGATTTCCCACAAGCATTGTAAGGCCTATTATAATTACACCGCCTGCAATCACTTTTATATACGGATTTGGAATAATTTTTGAAGCAAGTTTGTTTGAAATATGCATACTGCGGCAGAATATAACGCTAAGTATTGCGCATAGCACTGCAAGAACAGCTATTTTCAAAAACATCGGTGCGGTCTCAGTTACTGTCTGAACAGCAAATGATGTTTTTCCTATTCCGAAAAGTCCTGTAATTCCATAAGCAACAAGAGCTGAAACGCCGCATGGAACAAGTCCTGAATAATGAATAATACCTACTGAGCATACTTCCAGTGCAAAAACCGTTGCCGTAATCGGAGCTCCGAAAAGGGCTGAGAAAAGTGCACTCATACCGGAAAGAATGGCAATTCGCTCTTCCTTTTCGTCTAGTTTTAAAAGTTTGCCTACATTACAGCCTATGCTTCCGCCTATCTGCAGTGCGGCTCCTTCACGTCCTGCAGATCCTCCGAACAGATGCGTAAAGGTTGTCGCAATAAAGATTACTGGCATGAGTACTATGGGAACATTATTCCCCTGTAGGATTGAATCTATTATGTCGTTTGTATTTTCGCCTTCTGTTTTAGTTATCTTGTAAAGAGCAACTATAGCAAGTCCTGCAAACGGCAAAAAATATATCAGCCATGGTCTTGCCGCTCTAATTGCATTTGCATACAATACACTTTTATAGAAAAGCGTTCCAACCGCGCCGCCTATTATTCCTATTAAAGCTGAAATCGCAATCCATTTTATAAAAACAAATGTAAATGTCTTTACTTCTGTTGCATCATGTTCGATTGTATTTATGACGTTTTTCAAGCTTTCCCCTTAAAAAAGCTCTCCGATTATCGGAGAGCTTTAGTTAATAAGATAATTTTACTTACCCATGTTCATCTGAGCGGCGACCTCTGCTGCGAAGTCCTCTTCCTTCTTTTCAATACCTTCGCCTGTCTGGAAACGAATAGCATCTACGAAAGTAATCTTACCGCCGAGTCTCTTTGCTTCGGATTCAATGTACTTCTCAACTGACATTGAAGAATCCTTTACGAATTCCTGCTGAAGTAAGCAGTTCTCTTTGAAGAATGCATTGATTTTTCCGTCTATAATCTTATCCTTGACCTGATCGGGTTTAGCCTGCATCTTGGGATCCTGATCGATAAGTGCTTTTGCGACCTTGCGCTCTTCTGCAATAACTTCATCTGTAACCTTGGTCTTATCCCAGAAGCGAGGATTAAGAGCTGCTATCTGCATTGCTATATCCTTGCCAACCTGAGTTGCATCGATTTCGCCTTCTACAAGAAGATTTACAAGAACACCGATCTTTCCGTTTGCATGAACATAAGCTACGGATGTGCCTCCATTGTAGATGCCAAAGCGACGTACCTGAAGATTTTCACCAATGACCATAACCTTTTCAGGCATAATCTGCTCTATTGTAAGTTCTGTGCCGGGGTAATAGCACTTCATAAGATCTTCGAGTGTTGCAGGACCATTGTCTGCTACTGTCTTTGCTATGCTTTTTACGAAATCCTGGAAAATGTCGGATTTTGCAGCAAAGTCTGTCTCGGAGTTTACTTCAACAACAACGCCCTTGCCATCAATAACTGTAGCAAAGCTCATGCCCTCTGCTGCTACACGGCCAGCTTTTTTTGCTGCCTTTGCAAGTCCCTTTTCACGCAGCCATTCAACTGCCTTGTCCATATCTCCGTTAACTTCGGTAAGTGCCTTTTTGCAGTCCATCATACCGACGTTGGTCATTTCACGTAATGTTTTAACGTCCTGAGCTGTAAATGCCATATCAGTTCTCCTCTTCTGTAGCTTCAGCAGTTTCCACTACTTCAACTGCTTCTACTGTTTCTTCTGCTGCTTCTGCTGCTTCAGGCTGAACAAAATCTTCACCCTGGTGTCCTTCAAGAACAGCGTTTGCCATGCTCTCTGCAATCAGGCGGATAGCACGAATGGCGTCATCGTTTGCAGGAATAACATAGTCAACTTCATCAGGATCACAGTTTGTATCAACAATAGCAACAATGGGGATGTGAAGCTTGCGTGCTTCTGCAACTGCATTGTGCTCTTTGCGCGGGTCAACAACGAAAAGTGCTCCGGGGAGCTTCTTCATGTCTTTTACACCGCCGAGATACTTCTCGAGCTTTTCCATCTCGCCGAGATGTTTCATAACTTCCTTCTTAGGAAGCATATCAAATGTGCCGTCTTCCTGCATCTTTTTGAGCTGAGTTAAACGGTCAACTCTTGTACGCATTGTTTTGAAGTTTGTAAGCATACCGCCGAGCCAGCGTGCATTAACATAGTACATGCCTACGCGGGAAGCTTCTTCCTTCATTGCGTCTGTTGCCTGTTTCTTTGTTCCTACGAAAAGAACTGTCTGGTTGTTTGCAGCGAGGTCACGGATAAAGTTATAAGCTTCATCAAGTTTTTTTGCTGTCTTCTGCAGGTCAATAATGTAGATGCCGTTACGCTCACAGTAAATGTACTCGGCCATCTTGGGGTTCCAACGTCTTGTCTGGTGACCAAAATGAACACCAGCTTCAAGAAGCTGCTTCATGGAAACTACGTTTGCCATAATTTTTGTTTTCTCCTTATTTTTTTGTTTTTTCCTCCGGGAATATCAATCTGTCTGTTCAAATATCATCTGTTTATGAGATATCACTGCAAACAGGCAGTCCGTTCCCGTGCGAAATGCTCAAATATATTATCAAAAAAAGCTTGCAATTGCAAGCTTTTTTTAAATCTCTTGGTATCTTTTTTGTTATATTTTTTTGCAGTTTTTCACAGCTCATTACACATAGAATAAATTGCGCTTGCTGTTATATTCGCCGCATCCATCAAATGGTCGATTCTGATCCGTTCATCCCTCTCATGTTCTGTCACTTCATCATCCGGGAATATAATTCCATATGCCAGTGTATTTGGCAAACACTTAGCATACGTACCGCCGCCTATGGACTTTGCCTGCAAACTTTGCCCTGTATACTCATTATATATGCCAACAAGTTTTTTAACCAAAGCCGTATCCGCTGATACATATAATTTGTCCATCACATCAGCTTTTGTCAGCTCAAACCCGGCCTCTTCAAAACATTTTCTGACTTGTGGAACACAGTCTTCGAAATTCTTCGTTACCGGGTATCTGTAGTTTACGGCAACGGTAAGGCCATCTTTATCGCCTCTTATCTGTCCTAGATTAAATGTAAGCGGACCTGATACCTCATCTTCCATTTTTATGTCAAATCCAGAACCGTCATACTCCATCCCTATTTTCTCTGAAAGAAATGCTATTGCTTCCTTTTCTTTTCCTTTCAGTTCAAGCTCATTAAGCTTTATAAGAAGAGCACCTATAGCATTTACTCCGTTTTCCGGATTTGCTCCATGGGAACTTTTCCCGGTTGCTTCTATTTTTTCATTGTTTTCAAGCAGAGCATATGCATAGTCCGGAACAATATTCGCTGCATTTCCTCCAAATATTTCCTTGATTACAGCATCATATGCCGCATGATAATATTCCGTCACCAAACCTTTTTCGCCATTTATGAGAGGATATTCTCCATCAGGTGTTATTCCATATACGGGTATCTCTCCTCCGTTTTTAACATAATATGACATGTCATCGGCGCCTATTTCTTCTCCGCAACCGAAAATAAGTCGTATTCTGCGGTTAAGTTCCACACCAGACTCTTTTATTGCTTTAAGTGCATATAGTGACATTATGGCCGCGCCCTTGTCATCTTGTACCCCGCGTCCGTAAATTTTCCCGTCTTTAATTTCTCCGGCATACGGATTTACTGTCCATCCGTCTCCTACTGGCACAGTATCAAGATGGGTAACAACAGCTATCATTTCTTCTCCCGTGCCATACTCGCACCAGCCGACATAACCATCCACATCACACGTTTTAAATCCCATTCCTCTTGCAAGATCAAGAACATATTCAAGGCAGTCATGGACATCTTTTCCGTAAGGGAACGGGGAATCATCTTCAACATACGCACTTTTTATTGCTATCGTATTTCTGAGATTTTCAATTATTTCGTTGCTGTAGGTTTCAAGAATTTTATCAAACTGCATTTTTTACCCCTGTATAATTGTTTCTACCACATCTGGCAAGAAAGTGTAAGATTATTCCACCGAAAGCATGTAATAGTATACCGGCTGTCCACCGTATATAACGGAAATATCAGCTTCCGGAAATACCCCTTCAATTATTCTGCCTGCTTCTTCCGCATCGGCTTCGCTGACATCTTCCCCATAGTAAAGCGTTATCTCTTCGGGATTAAGTTCATTGAATGCCCATGTAAGTTCTCCGAGCAAAGTCTTTATGTTTGTGTAACTGCCTATAAGTTTACCATCAAGCAACGCTAGATATTCGCCGGCATGAATTACCTGCCCGTCAAAATCACTGTTGCGGGCTGCATAAGTAATCATCGCAGTATGCACATTTTCAATTGCCTCAAGCATAGCCGATGTATTTTCTTCTTCTTCACATGAAATGTCAAAATTCAGCATTGCAGCTATTCCCTGCGGAACTGTTTTTGTTGGTACCACCACAACCTTTTTATCAGTAAGCGGCTGACACTGCTCAGCGGCCATAATAATATTTTTGTTGTTGGGAAGCACGAATACCGTTTCAGCATTTGTCTTGTTTATTTCACCAAGAATATCATTTGTTGACGGATTCATCGTCTGTCCGCCTGTTATTATCCCGTCTGCACCAAGCTCCTTGAATATTCCCTCAAGTCCATGCCCTGCACACACAGAAACAATACCAAACGGCTTTGTTTCTGTCGGTTCTGTGGGTTTTTGCTGCTCAAGTTCCTCTTCAATCTGCTCAAGATCATCCGTAGAGCGAGCTTTTTTACCGGAGAGGAGATCATCGTGCTGCATTTTCATATTCTCTATCTTGCAAAGCTCAAGTGCTCCATATTTCTGCGCTTCAGTTATCACCTGTCCGGGAATATCCGTATGCACATGCACCTTGAATGATTCATCACTTTCACCGATTACAATTGAGTCTCCAATTGTGTCAAGATAATTCCTGTAAAGGCTTATATCCTGGTCGACACTTTTCTTTCTTACTACAAAGACCGTATCAAATGCAAATGTGATTTCTTCGGTATCAAATTTGTCAAAAGCTGTCTCTTTGCCAGAAACTTCAATCGGCTGTGCGGGCGCCTCAACATCACCCCTCAGCGATGAAATCATCGCCTCAAGCATTATCATGAAGCCTTTGCCACCGGCGTCCACAACTCCCGCTTTTTTCAACACAGGGTTTATTTCTTTCGTGTTTTCAAGTGACTTATTTCCGGCTTTAATTGCGCATATGAACACACCTTCAAGATCTGCGCCCAGTTTTGCCGCATCACAGGCAGCTCTGGCAGCATGCCTCGATACTGTAAGAATAGTACCTTCAGCGGGCTTCATAACAGCTTTATATGCCGCATCTACACCATCGCTCAACGCTCCCGAAAACTCTTCCATTCCAGCGGTATCGAGGCCTTTGAGTCTCTTTGAAATGCCTCTGAAAAGGAGCGATGTAATAACTCCTGAATTTCCTCTTGCACCGCGCAGTGTTGCATTTGCAATGCAAGCACTTATTTCCTCGACTGTATTAAAATCTTTTTTTCTAAGTTCATCACCAGCCGACTGCATTGTAAGTGCCATATTGGTACCCGTATCGCCGTCAGGAACAGGAAATACATTCAATTCATTTATAAGCTCTACATTTTTTGTCAGCGCGGCCTCCGCGCACAAAATCATCTCTTTAAAAGCCGCAGCATCAATATAATCTCTCAATTGTCAACCCTCTCAGCCTACAATAACTGCATCAATAAAAACATCGACTGCGCTTACTTTTACCCCTGTCGACTGCTCTAGCTTATATATAACTTCGTTCTGTATGCTTGTGCTCACAGTCGGAATGTTGATTCCCTGATCAATTGCAATGTGAAGTTCTAAGCTCACAACTCCATCTGCATCTTCATGTACAACTACACCTTTTGACATAGATTCACGCCTGAGAATCTGCCAGTATCCGCCTTCTTTTGCACATGCGACCATTCCTTTGACACCAAAGCAGCCTGTTGCTGCTTCTCCGGCCAGATTTGTAAACACATTATCAGGTATGATTATTTTGCCGTTTTTATTTTCAACTGTCATAGGTATTCCTCCTTGTCAAAGTTTGTGCTCAGCACTTTGTATCTGTCTGGATTGATTTTTATCTATTGTTCATATTATAAAATTCAAGTTATTATAGCTTAAGCAACAATAAATCACAAGTTTAGTTTGCTTTATTTTGTACTATTTTAAGTGTTGTATATTTATCTTCTGAATGATAAAATTATGACAATCATTATATATTAATGAATAATATTTTTTATATAGGAGAGTACGATAGATAATGGTTGAAAGACATTTCAAATCAATGGACGGCAATAACGCCGCCGCTCATGTATCCTATGCTTTCACTGAAGTTGCAGCTATCTATCCGATCACACCGTCTTCCCCTATGGCAGACTTTGTCGATCAGTGGAGCGCACAGGGCCGTAAAAACCTTTTCGGCAGCACAGTTAAAGTACAGGAAATGCAGGCAGAATCCGGTGCAGCAGGCGCTGTTCATGGTTCTCTTAATGCCGGTGCACTTACCACCACTTATACTGCATCTCAGGGACTTCTTCTTATGGTTCCTAACATGTATAAGATTGCCGGTGAACTTCTTCCCGGTGTTTTCCACGTAACAGCTCGTGCACTTGCAAGCCACACTTTGAGCATTTTCGGTGACCACAGTGATGTTATGGCATGCCGTCAGACCGGCTTTGCTATGCTTTGCGAGTCCAGTGTTCAGGAAGTTATGGACCTTTCTCCAGTAGCACATCTTGCTGCTATTAAGGGACGTGTTCCGTTCCTCAACTTCTTTGATGGTTTCCGTACATCCCATGAAATCCAGAAAGTTCAGGTTTGGGAATATGAAGACCTTGCTGACATGCTTGATATGAACGCAGTTGAAGAGTTCCGTGCACGTGCTCTCAACCCGAATCATCCCACAATGCGCGGCTCTCACGAAAACGGAGATATCTTCTTCCAGAACCGTGAAGCTTCAAATAAATATTACGATGCTATTCCTGCAGTTGTTGAAGAGTATATGGATAAAATCAATGCTAAAATCGGCACTGATTACAAACTGTTCAACTACTATGGTGCTCCCGATGCAGACCGCGTAATCGTTGCTATGGGTTCTATCTGCGATGTTGCAGAAGAAGTCATTGACTACCTTACAGCCAAGGGTGAAAAAGTCGGTCTTGTAAAGGTTCGTCTCTTCCGCCCCTTCTGCCCGGATAAGCTCATCGAAGCCATTCCTGCAACATGCAAGAAGATTGCTGTTCTCGACAGAACAAAAGAACCCGGCGCTCAGGGCGAGCCTCTCTACTTAGATGTTGTCACCGCACTTGCAAATGCAGGCAAGAACGACATCTCCGTTATTGGCGGTCGTTACGGTCTTGGTTCAAAGGATACACCTCCTGCATCTGTCTTTGCTGTATACAAAGAACTTGCAAAGGCTGAAATGAAGCGTCAGTTCACTCTCGGTATTGTTGATGACGTTACCAACCTTTCTCTTGAAGAAGAAAAGGCTCCTTCAACATCTCCTGCTGGCACAATTGAGTGCAAATTCTGGGGTCTTGGCGGTGATGGTACAGTCGGTGCAAACAAGAACTCCTGCAAAATCATCGGTGACCATACAGATAAATATGTTCAGGCTTATTTCCAGTATGACTCCAAGAAGACCGGCGGCGTAACAATCAGCCACCTTCGTTTCGGCGATAAGCCCATCAAGAGTCCTTACTACATCAATCAGGCTGACTTTGTTGCAGCTCATGTTCCCGCATACATTCAGAAAGGTTTCCCCATTGCCCGTGATGTAAAGCCCGGCGGAATATTCCTTGTAAACAGCCAGTGGACATTTGAAGAGCTTGAACAGCATCTCTGCGCTTCTGAGAAACGCTACATTGCAGAAAACAATGTACAGCTCTATATGATTAATGCTATTGACCTTGCTAAGAAGATTGGCATGGGCAAGCGTACAAATACCATTCTGCAGTCCGCATTCTTCTCTCTCGCAAAGGTTCTCCCCGAGACAGAAGCTATCGGTTACATGAAGGATGCTGCCCTTCATTCCTACCTCAAGAAGGGTCAGGATATAGTTGACATGAACTACAACGCAATTGATGCAGGCGCAACCGCTTACACCAAGGTTGAAGTTCCCGCTTACTGGAAAGACGCCGTTGATGAAGTCAAGGCAGAAAAGCTTTCTGGTCCCGCAGCAACAGTTGATACAGTTGAGAACATTCTCGTTCCCGTTGACAAGATGGACGGCGATTCTCTTCCTGTTTCCGCATTCGTCAGCCACGCAGACGGTACATTCCCACTTGGTGCAGCCGCATATGAAAAGCGCGGTATAGCAGTCAGCGTTCCGAAGTGGGATGCAGAAAAATGTGCACAGTGCAACATGTGTGCTTTCGTTTGCCCGCATGCAACAATCCGTCCCTTCGCTCTTACTGCAGATGAAGCCGCAGCAGCTCCTGAAGGTGCAAAGATTGTCGATATCAAAGCCGGCAAAGGCAAGGGCGAATACAAGTTTGCAATTGCTGTTTCTCCTCTTGATTGTATGGGATGTGGTGTCTGCATAGGCCAGTGTGCTGCAGGCGCTCTTGAAATGGCTCCTCTGGATACACAGCTTGATGAGCAGAAAGTATTTGACTACATGGTTGCCAATGTATCCGAGAAGAAAGACATGTTCGTTTTAGACAACGTCAAATTCAGCCAGTTCGCTCAGCCGTACCTTGAGTTCTCAGGTTCTTGTGCAGGATGTGCAGAAACTTCTTACGCACGCCTTGTCACTCAGCTCTTCGGTGATCACATGATGATCTCCAACGCTACAGGATGTTCCTCCATCTGGGGCGGTCCCGCAGCAACATCTCCTTACTGTGTAAACAAGGAAGGAAAAGGACCTTCATGGGCCAACTCTCTCTTTGAAGATAATGCAGAGCATGGTCTCGGTCTCTATCTCGGCCAGAAGAAGATTCGTAACGATTTACTTCCTTCTGTTGAATTCATTGCAGAGAATGCTACTGTTCCCGAAGTAAAGGCAGCAGCTCAGGACTGCCTCAACACTTGGGATGACGGCAACACCAACCAGGAGCCTTCCGCAAGACTCATTGCTCTTCTTGAAGCTATGGGACCTTGCTGTGATGCAGCAGCTACAGTACTTTCCAAGAAATCCTACCTCAACAAGAAATCCATGTGGATCTTCGGCGGTGATGGTTGGGCATTCGATATCGGCTACGGTGGAGTTGACCACGTCCTCGCATCCGGTGAAGATGTCAACATCTTCGTATTCAACACAGAAGTTTACTCCAACACTGGTGGACAGGCTTCTAAGGCTTCCAACATCGGTCAGGTTGCACAGTTTGCAGCAGCCGGTAAAGAAATCAAGTCCAAGAGTCTCGCTGAGATGGCCATGACCTACGGCTATGTCTATGTAGCTCAGGTTGCAATGGGCGCAAACAAGGTTCAGACCCTGAAAGCTATTGCAGAAGCAGAAGCTTACCACGGACCTTCTCTCATTATCGGTTACGCACCGTGCGAGATGCACTCTATCAAGGGTGGTATGGAAAACTGCCAGAAGGAAATGGATTCTGCTGTTAAGTGCGGATACTGGAATCTGTTCCGTTACAACCCGGCTCTCGAAGAGAATCAGTTTGCTCTCGACAGCAAGGAACCGGCACCCGGTTACTACGACTTCCTCATGAATGAAGCTCGTTACAGCCGTCTTACACGTGAGTTCCCGGAGCGTGCGGAGAACCTGTTCGACAAGTCAGAAGAAAACGCAAAGGCACGTTACGAGCATCTCCTCAAGCTCAAGGATATGTACAAGTAATCTGTCTTTTAGAAAATTCAAATGCACCAGGAATTATAATTCCTGGTGCATTTTCTACTTATTTAATATTGTAGTGGAAGCCGCTTTGTCAGCTTTCTCTCCATTAAAAGTAAATTGCCTTCATCTTTTATTATTTCAAAGTCATATTTTTTGTAAAATGCTATCGCAATAGTGTTTTGCTTATTTACAGTCAAACGTATTGATGATCTTCCCAGTTTGTCATACAGCAGTATAGCCCTTCCAAGCGCCTGTATTCCGTACCCTTTTCCACGATATTCGGGCTCCAAATAAAGAAAACTTATCCATCCGTAACCCTCGTCCTCGCCTCTGGCAGTATCCAAATCTACGATTCCTGCACGCTTGTCCTTTTCATAAAGCATTCTGACTGCATGGCTATCATAATGGCTGTGCTCTTTGGCACATGCAAGATAAATATTCGGCTCAAAACCTTCTATTGAACCTCCGTGAGCGAAGCTCCATCCATCTGAATAGCAGTCGATGTAGTACTTCGCATCTTTGGCAAAATCTATTTTCTCATCTCTTAAATCAGCTGTTGAGTTCCATTTCGGCGGATCATATTTGCCAAGATGATCATATTGGTTCTTGTACACTACGCTAAACTTTCCGTCTTCATATTCAAGCTTTGTTACTGCAGTATTTTTACATATTGGTACCGTCTCAACATCTTTAAGATTTACACCATAAACTTTGGAGAGAAAACATCTTAACGACACCCCGTGCGAACAGACAGCAACCGTCTTACCATCATTTTCCTTTGCTATATCCTCTATAGCTGCATACATTCTCTGTCTGACATCATCAAAGGTTTCTGCTCCCTGACAAACCCATTTTTCTGAATCGAACATGAATATTTCCGACATTTCGGGTTCGGAATGATATACATTCCCAAAAAATTCTCTCTCAATAGAACCTACATTCAATTCTCTCAGTCTTGCATCTTTTTTAATTTTTAGATTTCGCGGAGCTGCAATACCATAATAGGCGGTCACATAGGCCCGATAAAGATCAGAAGAATAAACTGCATCGATTTGCTCATTTTCCATTCTTCTTCTCAAGGCATCAATCTGGTGGACTCCGATTTCAGTAATATCGCCGTCCCACTGGCCCTGCATTGCTCGGTATAAATTTCCCTCTGCCTGCGTATGGCGTATAAGATAAACAGTTGTCATTTTCGTTGACCTCATAAAAACTACAGAGTATAATATCAAAGTAAACTAGCTATTTCAAGCCAATCGGGGTGATATCATGGTTCGAGCTGCTGCGCTTGTTGCCGGAGACGAAACAAAACTCAGAGGTCTTCTTGACTCTGTATATTTCAATGAAATACCGAATTTTGAACTCTCAGCTGTTATTTCCTGTGAGAAGAATTCCAATGCCATGAAACGTGCAACCGCGTCCGGAATACCCTCATTTATGGTTGATCCGGAGCTCTTCCCGACAGCAGCAAGCTACGCTCTTGCAATTTCGAACAAGCTCAAAGACATGGATATCGATCTTGTTATTCTTGCCGGATATAATCGAGAGCTTGGTATTATTACAACGCAGTATAAAAACAGAATTATCGGAACATTTCCATCCCTGATACCGACTTTTGATTCTGATAATATTTTTAGAGCTGCTCTTGAACGTGGCATAAAAATCACCGGAGCCAGTGCATATTTCCCCGACTCAGAAGGTCGTGTCGGAAATATTATTATCCAAAAAGCTGTGGAAATTGCTCCGGAGGATACTCCTGAAACGCTTGCATTAAGAATTTTTGACGAAGGGGAGAAGGTGCTTCTTCCTCAGGCCATAGCTCTTTTCTGCAGTGGGCGACTTGCTCTTCACGGAAACAGAGTTGTTATAACAGAACCTGCCACATAATTATGTTAGAAGATTATCTCATTATTCATAAAAGTATATTACCAGATTGTTTTGACAAGGTTATTTCTGCCCGTCACATGCTTGAAAACGGCACTGCCAAAGATGTCAGCGAAGCTGTCAAGATAGTCGGCATTTCAAGAAGCACATATTACAAATACCGCGATCTTATTATGGAGCCGTCTGAAATCAGCAACGGGAAAACCGCGGTTATTACAGCTATGCTTTCACATGAGCCGGGTACCTTAAGTGATCTTCTTAGAAAAATTTCCGATGCCGGGGGAAGCATTATTACGATTACTCAGGCAATTCCAATAAGAGGCAAGGCAGAAGTTACCATTTCTCTTGATGTTTCCAATATAAATAATTCAGTTGATGATTTTGTCAAGTCTATTGGGGCAAAACTTATTGCAATAGAATAGTATTAGGAGTTAATTATGTACGACCTTTCATTACAGGATTTTGAAGTAGCTCAGAATCGTCTTAGCCCTATTTTACACCACACGGAGCTTGACCCGTCTTCCACATTTTCAAATATGACGGGTGGGAAAATATATCTTAAATGTGAGAATCGACAGAAAACCGGTTCTTTTAAGATACGTGGCGCAAGCAATAAAATTGCCAGCTTAGTAGAAAGCGGTAATGTGAAAGCAGTTGTTGCGTCCAGTGCAGGAAATCACGCGCAAGGTGTTGCATATGCAGCACATAATTTCGGTATACCGGCAACAATAGTCATGCCCAAAGCTGCTCCTCTTGCTAAGGTTAATGCTACGGAAGGTTATGGGGCAAAAGTTGTCCTTGCAGGAGACTGCTATGATGACGCATATGCTGAAGCTTGCCGCATATGCGAAGAAGATGGGGCAACATTCCTTCATCCATACAACGATCTCGAAGTTATGGCAGGGCAGGGAACTTTAGGCCTTGAAATACTCAAAGACCTTCCCAACGCAGATATCGTTATCACTCCTGTCGGTGGCGGTGGTCTTCTTGGAGGTATCAGTGCCGCTATAAAGCAGATTAACCCAAGAGTAAAAGTTTATGGTGTACAGGCAGAAGGTGCATGTGCAGCCGTTAACAGTTTTGCGTCAGGGCAACTTCAGGGTACTTCAACTGCATCAACAATAGCTGATGGTATTGCAGTTAAACTGCCCGGAGACATATCTTTTGAGTTAATAAAAAAGTATGCTGATGGTCTCGTTACAGTTAATGATTCTCAAATAGCTGAAGCAATTCTTCTTCTGATGGAGCGTTGCAAGCAGATAGTTGAGCCTGCCGGTGCAACGCCTCTTGCCGCTGTTCTTAATGGCAAAATTGACGTGCAGGGCAAAAAAGTAGTCTGCCTTATGAGTGGCGGTAACATTGATGTCAGTTTTGTTCAGAGTATAATCGAGCAAGGCCTGGTTGCCAGACACAGATGGATTAAATTTACCGTCATTCTTGTTGACAAACCCGGCAGCCTAGTAGCCCTATTAAATAAGATCGCGGAGCTCGGTGCCAATATTCTTTCAATAGAACACGATAAACTAAAAGCCGGCCTCGATCCTAACGAGATTTCTGTTCATATATCATGCGAAGTCGGCGGTGCCGAGCACGAGCAAAGACTTTTTGACTCAATCAGTAAAGAATATAAAATAGAGGAGTATAAATAACATGCAAACTGTTTCTACAGAAAAGGCTCCCGCAGCCATAGGCCCGTATTCACAAGCCCAGATATCCGGCAATTTTGTTTTTGCAAGTGGTCAGATTCCAATCATTCCTGAAACTGGCGCTCTTGCAGAAGGTCTCGAAGCTCAGGCAAACCAGGTATTTAAGAATATTACTGAACTTCTTAAAGCAGCAGGTACAGATATCAGCAAAACTGTAAAGACTACAGTCTTTATTAAGAACATGGAGGATTTTGCAGCAATTAATGCTATTTATGCAAAATATTTTACAGAACCCTATCCTGCACGTTCATGTGTTGAAGTAGCAAGACTTCCCAAAGATGTTCTCCTTGAGTGTGAAGTTATTGCCGAGCTTTAACCTCTCTATACTATATAAAATGCGGCCGTCCATTATTTGGATGGCCGCATTTTATATGAATTTATCTATTTTAACAGCAATTAAGACCCTATAGCTTCAGACAATGTATGATAAACAATATTCTGTTTTGATATTTTAACTACGCCGAGATCAAAAAACGCGCAAAGATCGGCAGCTATCATATCCGCCTGCTCTTCAGTAACACCATTGACCTTGATATGCATTTCGGATTTCTCTTCATATTCTCCATTCTCATATGAAAATCCTCCGTCAATTCTTCTTGCGCTAAAAGAACCACAGTAGTTTTCACATACATTTTTTATAATGTGGTACAGTTTTCCAGTGGAAAACTTCGGTATCATTCGGTTCTTGTCTTCAGTTAAATCGAGAACAATTGTATATTGAGTCATTTCTATATTCTCGCTTCTGTTCATAAATTGGCCCCCTTAAATTTATTTTATGTTGCTATTATACACTGTTTCCAATATTGTCTGTTAATTTTTCTCTTTTTGGCTGTGATTTTTCTCACTCATTTCCTGCACATCCTTATCTCGAAGCTTGTAGTACCTTATCAGAATTACCATCCCTACCAATGTGCCCACAGCAGGAACCAGCGTAAACACTCCCCAGAACCCCTCTGCTGCAGAAGTTTCAACGATACCGACTGCATTTACATTAGAAGATGAAAACCCTACCGCACTTAGCAAAATCAGCGAGAATGAAGATACAACAGCCGCTGAAAGCTTCGTTACAAATGTCTGCAGGGAAAAGAAAATTCCTTCCTGTCTCTGCCCTGTTATGTAGTGCCCATACTCAACAATATCTGGAATAAACATGTATATAAGCACGTTGTAGCCTCCATATCCTATCGCACGTAGGAACATACTTATATAAAGGACAACCACATTATTAAAATCAACCAAATACTGTAAAACACTCGTCAACACAAACAGCAGCAGACAGAAAATGTAAATTTTGAACTTGTCTATCTTTTTTATTACTGCCGGTAAAATAGCGGCAACCACAATCATCGGAACCATACATATTCCGATAAGAACTGTTCCGACATCTGTGTTACCGTATACATATTGCGCAAAAATAGGGATTAGGATTTCCACAAACATAGTAGAAGCTATAACAAAATAGGATATGAGAAATGCCACTAGATATTTGTTTCCCATAAGTGCCCTAAACATTTCTTTCAGTGTTGGATCTTTTTCTGCTGTTCCTACACTTCTTTCCTTGGCAAGAAAGAGCACCGGAAGCATCAGCAACATGGACAGCAAACATATACCTAAAGTAAGATATGTCCATCCCGTAGACATATACAGCGATTCAATAGCAAGCGTCGCAACTATACATGCAACTGTTGCAAAGAGACGACCTAGAGATAGAATTTTCGTGCGCTCTTCAACGTTATCACTCATGGTAGTGGACAAAGCAAAAATCGGTGCATCACACATGGTATAACTTGTATCCCAGAGAACATATCCTATTACTGCCCATACAATTTTCGCAGTTTGAGATATGTTTTCAGGCATTGAGAAAATCAGGAATGTTGATATTGGAAGAGCAAACCAAGATATTTTCAACCAAGGAATGAATCTTCCATTTTTGAAGTGGCACTTATCCAAAATAACGCCAAAAATCGGATCGTTTACAGCATCCCATATTTTCGGGATAATGAGGATTGCCGCAACCGTAGCTTCACTCAAACCTTTATTTAACAAAAAGAGTGTCATAAATGATGCAACTATCATGTAATAGAAATTTTGCCCAGCAAAATAAAGCCCATAACTAATTCTCTCTGCTTTGCTGGTTTGCAGTGTTTTTTGCATAAGCTCTACCCCCGTTTCACAAGCAATCCAAGTGCTTTAATCCTGTTTCCGTTAGCCCATTCACATATTGCTTCATCCAAATGTCCCTTTAATTGCAGATTGTTCTGTACTCCTCTGATTGGACATTCCTGTGCCATTATCATAGTGCCTTTATATCCCGCTGTTCCTCTTCCGTTTTCTTTTGCCACAGCGAATTCAAACATTTTATAGAAAAATCTTATCAGTAAGCTTGACTCCATCATTTCACTTACGGTACTGTGAATTGAATATTGTCTTTTTTCTTCTTTAGGTATTGTTTTCCCGTAAAGAGTTAAAAAGTCCTCTTCTGTTGGGACACCTTCAAGATTTAGATACCATTTTGGAACTTGTGACTCTTTATATTCCTCGCCGTCAATCGTAATCTGTCTGCAAAGATGATCTATACATATTGTGTAGTTCCCGCCATATACCTTCCATCCATCATTCCACACAGCATACGATCTTTCGTCAAGATCAATCTTTATTCTTTTTTCTTCTCCGGGATTCAGTGTAACTTTATCAAACCCTTTAAGCTCACGTTTAGGTCTGAATTTCTGTTCTTCGGGTGGGCTGATATAGAGCAGCACCGCTTCTTTTGCTGTTCTTTTTCCCACATTTTTTACTGTAACTGCTACTTCTTTCCCGTTCTCGCTTACAGAAAGCTCAGAATATTTAAACTCAGTATATGACAAGCCCCATCCAAAAGGATACCGTACCGCAATTTCAGCCTTATCAAAGTATCTGTAACCTACATAAATACTCTCCCTATACTGAGCATTCTTCATGGAGCAATTTCTTCCGTAATAAGTTGATGAAATACAGTCTTCATAATGCATAGGCCATGTCTCTGCCAATTTCCCGGCCGGAACAGATTTTCCCAACAGCAGATTAGTCGTAGCTTCTGCACCTGCCTGTCCCGGCAAACCCATATAAAGAATTGCGCTTACATCATCGGCAAACTCCATTTCCACTGCACTACCGGAAAAGAGCACTACAATAATATTGTGATTTATCTTTAATAGTTCCCTTATCAGTTCATTCTGGCCCTGCGGCAGTTTCATATTTTCCCTGTCAAAACCTTCGGATTCATATGACGGTGGCAAGCCAAGAAATACTATTACTTTTTCACTTCTTCGTGCTAGCTTTACTGCCTCTTCAATCATCGCGGCCGAAGTTGTCCCGTTTTCATCGTATCCTTTGGCATATGGTACATTTGGGAAAATTTCCGTGATTTGGTCGAGTCTTGTAGGATTTATTTTAGAACTTCCTGCACCTTGATATCGTATATCAGATGCCATACTTCCAACAAAACATACATCATCAAAATTTCTTAAAGGCAAAATATTATCCTGATTTTTTAGGAGTACTGCACATTCTTCTGCAATTTTCCGGACTTGATCATGATGCTCTTGAGCCTTGAAAGCAGGCTTTATTTTCTTCCCAACGTGTTTTTTTGCAAGCTCTGAAACTGCCTGAAAAGATGAATTCACACATTTTTCAGATAGTTTTCCAATTCGTATCTTTTTTTCAACTTCATCCTCTTGCCAGTTGTTTCCTCCCGGCATAATCAAATCACAACCTGCTTCAAAACTATCAGCTCTGTCAGCGACTGCACCCCAGTCGCTTATTACCGTCCCTTTAAATCCCCATTCATCTCTCAATATATCCTTCAACAGTTCTTTTGACGAACAACAGTATGTCCCATTTATAAGGTTGTAAGCAGCCATAAGTGTCTGAGGATCAGATTCTTTAACTGCAATTTCAAATGCATAAAGATAAATCTCTCTCAATGCACGATCATCAACGACACTGTCAGAACATATTCTAAAATATTCCTGCGAATTACATGCAAAATGTTTAATACAGGCACCTGTTCCCGTGCTTTGCATTCCATTAACATAAGCTGCACCCAATTTACCTGCAAGCAATGGGTCTTCCGACAAGTATTCAAAGTTTCGTCCACAAAGTGGGTTTCTTTTTATATTCAGTCCCGGTCCTAGAACCACATCAACCCCCATTGCCAGAGCTTCTTCTCCCAGTAATCTACCATATTGAAACGCCAGTTCACAGTCAAAAGAGCAGCCAAGTATACTCTCTGACGGGAAACAAGTTGCCTGCTCCGATCTATTCATTCCCAGATTATCACTTTTTTCTGTCTGTTTTCGAATACCATTTGGACCGTCAGACATAGTAATTGCCGGTATTGTCTCTTCACATATTGGTTTTGTATGCCAGAAATCCGCCCCACTACAACATGAAATCTTATCCTTTAGCTCCATAAATATAATTTCCTTCAGAAACACTTTGTTGAAAATACAATTATTGTATTTGACTATTTCCCCTGACATCCTGCGTTGCTTTTTTGTACACGCTATTTTGAATTTTAACTATTCTCAGCTTTGAGACCGCACTATAGAAGGCTCATTCTTAAAAGCTTCAATTTATAGAAGATTCCACTATGATTGATATCGAAATGATATTTCTACTGCAAATCCTCAAGAATAAACGGTAGCATATAAATTGGATATAACCTTAAATCCTCAACATTGCCTACATCTTTTTGCGATAGCAGGAACTTTCTTTCTACATGTTTTGAATATTTTTTCTGAAATTCCGATATTGACTCATGCTTACAAAATAATCTACACTGAAAGCTGCCGAATTTATTCGTGCAGATGAAAGCGTAGCAATATACAATATACTTAAGAGTTAAAAGTTTTCTCCTAAAATTATCAGCACCATACCAAATATAAAACATATTCATTTCGCCTTTCGTTATACACAGAGGGCGATTTTTTGATAGTAAAAAATTTGATTTAAATCAGATAAGTGTCCAAATATTCGGACACACCGAGTGTTAAAATAGTCATATCAAATGAATTGGAGCTCGATATGATTGATTTTAATGTTGCTAACTGTTTTGACGTTATCAGTAAATACCGGAGGAATCAAATTGTATTGTAGATTTCTCGGTATATGAAACTCAATATTAATCTTTTGGAGATACGACCGACATGTTGTTCTTGTTGAGATACAGAAGACCGATTAATGCTATTACAGCAATATCAGAAAAAGCGGATATTCTCAGAAGCGGGTTGCTTGAATGCAGATGCTTTGATTACACCGCTTGTTGTTTTAGAGCATCTCCTGGTGGTATAGACTCAGATCCAAGCTTTTAAACTATTCCTAAATTTATATGAGAATTCAATACAGTAAGATATAAAGACAAAAAATATATAGAGGATCAAAAGAACATATGAAAAGATCAAATACATACAGCTTTGTCCTGACGCTGAAACTCAGCACAAATGCAAATCAAGAAAAGGTACTCAATGACCGTTTCTTTGCAGCTTTTAACATGAAAAACAAACTTATTAAGTATGCAAAAGGACGTGTTTCAGGACTTAGGCAGAACAAAGAATATCGTCAGCTTCTCAATGAAAGATATATTCTTAAAGAAAAAAATGATTTTGATAGAATAGAACAAATAGATAAAAGGCTTTCAGAGCTTCGCATTCAGTACGGACTTTCAGAAAACCAGTTCCAAAAATGGATGAAGGAACAGCAGCACAAGAACTGCAATAAAATTGACAGTCTGACTGCACAGAAAATAGCAAGTTCTGTATGGCAAGCTGTAGAAGATTGCCTATTCAGAAAAGGTAAAACAATACACTTTCAGAAATTTGAGAACTTCCTCTCTCTTGAGGGAAAGAATAATTCCTCCGGCATAAGATACAGAAAAGGCCGTATTGAGTGGCTTGGCCTTATAATTTATGTGCAGATAAGACACGGAGATGATTATGCAGGAGAGGCTTTAACTCATAAAATAAAGTACTGCCGTATTATACGAAAGCCTATGGGAACAACATGGCACTGGTACGTACAGCTCATACTGGAAGGCATTCCTCCTAAAAAGCATGATTTCCTTGGAAAAGGTGTAGTCGGTATAGACCCCGGTACATCTACAGAAGCTGTTGTTTCGCCGGATAACTGTATGCTTGTTGAACTTCAGTCGGAGAGGAAAAATATAGAAGATGAAATAGCACATCTGCAGCGCAAGCTTGACAGGTCAAGACGTGCATCAAATCCTCAAAACTACAATTCAGACGGAACAGTTAAAAAGGCTCACAGAAAGAAGTGGGTCAACAGCAAATCCTATAAGAAAACCAGAATGCGTCTTAAGACACTGAGGCGGCGTAATAAAGATGCTGCAAGGCAGTCTGAAGAAAAACTGGCAAACACTATTTTATGTGAATTCGGCTCAGATATTAAGACAGAAAAGATGAACTACAGCGCTCTTGCAAAGAAAGCGAAGGAATCACATATAAATGAGGAAACAGGAAGAAATACAAGCAGAAAGCGGTTCGGAAAGTCTATAGGATTTCATGCGCCTGCAAGATTTCTGAATATTCTCCAAAGAAAGCTTTCATATATAGATAAGAGAATCTTTATAGTTGATACAGTAAAATTCAGAGCAAGCCAATACAATCACGTAACTGATACATATACAAAAGTTGAGCTCAGCGACAGATGGAAGGAAATAGATGGTATAACAGTGCAAAGAGATTTATACAGTGCATTTCTCTTAATGTGCGCAGCAGATGAGACGAAACCTGATAGAAATATGTGCGAAATCTTTTTCCCGGATTTTATAAAAAATCATGATACTTGTATAAAGGCAATAACAAATTCTGATATTGTAAAACCAAAGTCATTCGGACTGGCTTAACACAT
>R06__coassemble_32_pt1 | contig 59996 bp, 58 predicted proteins | sample R06__metabat2_high_PE_044 | metagenome-assembled genome bin R06
TCAAAGTCGTTAACCTCAAGACTGACCCTCAGCTGATGGGCGCTCTCGGTGCTGCTGAGTACGCACGCCAGAAGGGTTTAGCTAAAAAGTAAGGAGCGAGATTAATGAAGTCACTTTGCAAACTCTTATGTACAGTTTTCAAAGTTCTTGTTATCGCTATTGTTGCACTCTTTGTTGTATACTTCCTTAACCTCGACCAGAAACTTCTCGGTTGGGCTTACAAGCGTGTAAACGAAGTCTTCGACAGAAAGAAAGTCGATATCAAGTTCTAAGAGGTTTAAATGGAGCTTTATAACTCAACTATTAAAGATGTTGAGGCTCTGATTCCTGATAACGGAAGCTCTTATGAATATAATGAGGGTAACTGTTGGTATTCCACAAGTTCTTCTGAGCTTGTACTTACCAAAGATGCTGCATTTGAACTAGGAGCTTCCGGCAAAGGATCTGCAAACCTCGTTCTATTCACATCAGGCAATGCAGTCACTAAAGACGAGATAACAGTTATCGGTAAGGAATTAAATGAAATTGCTTCTAATTGCGATTTTGCCAGAATTGTTGTTTTAAAAGTAGGTCTTATTGAAGGTGACGATGAGGTTATTTATCGTACTTTAAAAGATATAGAATTTGCCAAGTATCATGTTTATCCTGAAGGATACATGGTCAGAATGTCTCCGGAAAGCTACCGTGAGCAGGTGAGAGTTTCTAAAGATGCCTTGAGAAGAGGGATTACTTTTAAGAAACTTGGCAATAACTATATTAAAGAGTATAAGAAAGATCCCAATGTTCTTGCTTGTCATGTGTACTTTATTACTGATCCCAATGTCAATTACGAAGAGCTGGCAAAGCTTGCCAAGAGGGCAAATGATATTACAAATACATTGACCCATATTCTTGAAGGTCTTCCTACAGACTGCTCCTCATGTGCCCTTCAGGGTATCTGTGAAGAGGTTGAAGGTATGAAGGAACTTCATTTCGGAGTTGGCGATAAAGGAACTAATAATAATTAATGCCATACCGCCCTTTTTCTAAAGGGCGGTATTATTTAAAGAGGAGAACAACATGAATTTTCATGAATTATATAAATCAAAGTTATGCAGCATAGAGGAAGCTGCAAGCAGAATTGAAAGCAATTTTGTTATAGGAACAGATGCTGCAATTGCAGCTGCTGATGGTCTCGTTTTTGCTGTTTGTGATTATGCAAAGCAAAGAAATCTTAAAAACATTAAAATTCATACAATGCTTGATGTCTATCCTTATCCGTTTTACTCCGGAAAAGATTTTGATGGTATAGTAAACGGAGTGTCATGGTTTTCATCAGGCGGTGCGAAAAAGGCAATAGGTGAGGGATATGCAGATTTTATACCTAACTATTACAGAGACATTCCGAAACTGATACGTGAATATTATGATTACGATGTCTACATGGCATCGGTTTCAAGAATGGATGAAAATGGTAATTTCTCGCTGGGCACAACATCTTCATATTCTGAAGCAATGATTAATAAGGCAAAGTATATATTCTTGGAAGTAAACGAGAATCAACCTTATACTCCGGGATGTACGCTTATTAATATTAAAGATGTTGAGCTTGTTGTTGAAAATAATCATGAACTGCCAGTACTTCCTGTATCAAAGCTTAATGATGCAAGTATTACAATCGGAAACCTCATAGCTGAGCAGATTTGTGACGGTGCGTGCATTCAGCTTGGTATCGGAGGAATTCCGGATGCTGTCGGAAATGCACTTAAGAGCAAGCACGACCTTGGAATTCACACAGAAATGTTTACAGACTCAATGGTTGAACTTATCGGATGTGGAGCTGTAAATAATTCTAAGAAACAGATCCATGCAGGTAAAACGGTAACAACTTTTGCATTTGGATCCAAATGCATTTACGATTTTCTTGATGATAATAAAGATGTGCTTATTATGCCGGTTGACTATGTCAATAATCCTGACGTAATATGCCAGAATGATAACTTCGTCTCTATAAATTCTTGTGTTGCAGTAGATTTCTGGGGACAGGTATGCTCTGAATCAATAGGTTCAAAACATCTATCCGGAACAGGCGGTCAGGTAGATTATGTAAGAGGTGCCACGCAGTCAAAAGGCGGAAAGAGCTTTATAGCATTTGAATCAACAACAAAGGGTGGGACAATAAGTAAGATTGTTTCCACACTTCCTGAAGGAGCTGTCGTTACTACGTCAAAGAACGATGTTGATTATATCGTGACAGAGTTCGGTATTGCTCATCTTAGAGGCGAATCTCTTTGCAATAGAACAAAAAATCTTATAAATATAGCACATCCTGATTTTAGAGATTCTCTTACTTTTGAAGCAAAAAAACGCGGTATTATTATTTAATTATATTCGTTAGGCGTATATATTTTCAAAAATTATGAGGCATGTAAAGGGATATTTCATCTTTACATGCCAATTTTTTTTGCATTTTTAATAAAAAGTTATTATTGTTCATAAATTTTACACATTTTATATATATAGTATATAAGTCATGAAATATGAAAATAATTCAGAAAATTATAATAATGAACTATATAAAGGCCTGTTTGGGGAGACAGACAGAGTAAATGGCGAGTATCACTTTAAGTCAGGTGAAAGACAGCATCTTTACAGCAATGCACGCTACACTCCGCTTGATGATGATACTATTCCACCTAAGTATTTTAGACCTGAAGAGAAAAAACCTGCATCACATGAAAGAAAACACAAGAGAAATAGCGGTTTAATATTTGTTATGGTGCTTTGTCTATCATGTGCAATTATTGGCGGAATACTTGGTGCAGGCATTATGAGCACATATTTCAAAGCAAAGGACAGCATGGAGGTAAATACTGAAGCATCTACTGAGGTTTCCAGAAATCTTAACTCGGTATATTCCGGTGATACCATTTCATCTGCTTCTTACAGTGATGAAAGTATTGCTCTTTCATCATCTGAAATTTATAATCATGCTCAAAATGAAGTTGTTATGATAACAACCGAATACCAGTACAGAAATCAAAACGGTATGGTTATGCCGGGAAATGTAACAGGCAGCGGATTTGTTTATACTGATGATGGATATATTATAACAAACTACCATGTGGTAGAAAAAGCTCAGCAGGGCGGATATTCGGTTACAGTTACATTCAATAATGGTGATGTCTATGACGGAAGTGTAGTAGGTTATGATAACGATGAGGATATTGCAGTTGTAAAAATCAATGGAGAGAATCTTCAATGTGTAGGAGTCGATTTAACTGACGACACTGTTAAGGGCGGGGAAAATATTACTATAGCCGGAAATCCGTACGGTATGTTCAATGTATCAAGCGGGCATATATCCAATCCTAATGCAAACATTGCAAACGATGATGGAAGTGGATATTATGACGTAATTCAGCTTGATGTAACAATATATGAAGGCAATTCCGGAGGACCTGTTTATAACAGTCATGGAAAAGTAATCGGCATGGTTACAGCAAAACTTTCCGTGAATAATGCTGACGGAATCGGGTTTGCAATACCAATGAGCAAAATAGGACCTATTGTTTCAGATTTGATAGAAAATGGATATGTTACAGGACTTGCTGATTTGGGATGTGATTTTTATACTGAATATAATCAGATGTTCAAGGCATATTATTCTCTTCCTGAAGGTGCATTTATAGAAGGAGTAACACCCGGATCATGTTCATACTATGCCGGAATTGAGGCCGGAGATGTAATTGCTCAGGTAGGCGATTATGAGATAAGAGATTATCGGGATATAGATTCTGTACTGAAAATATTCAGGCCCGGAGATACTGTAAGGGTATACCTATACAGGGAAGGAAACCTTATGATGGCAACAGTTACTCTTGATGAAAAATCCTGATGACTATCTTTATTTATTTAAAATATTAAGGTATAATATACAAGTTGTAAAATTACATTAAGGAGCCTGTTTTATGGAATACGAAATAGATATAGCTGGTCTTAAAAGAAAATTACCGCTTTGTAAAGTAACTGATGATATTTATATAGGTGCATTTATAATGTTTGGTGATGTAGAACTCACAAAGCATTGTGCAGCTGAACTTTTAAAACGTGCACCTGAGTTTGATTATTTGCTGGCACCTGAGGCAAAGGCAATTCCACTTATCTATGAAATGGCAAGACAGTCCGGCGCAAATGATTATATTGTTGCCAGAAAAAAAGCAAAAGCTTATATGTCTGAAATATTTCAGGTAAATGTTACATCTATAACAACAAAAGGTGTTCAGACGCTTATCTTAGATAAAAAAGACGCCGATAAACTAACAGGAAAAAGAGTGCTTCTTGTTGATGATGTAATTTCAACAGGTGAAAGCATTTATGCACTTGAACAGCTCGTTCTTAAAGCCGGCGGTATTGTTGCAGGAAAAGCTGCTCCGCTTGCTGAAGGAGATGCATTCGACAGAGATGATATTATAGCTCTTGCACAGCTTCCGCTTTTTAATTCGGATGGTTCAATCAAGTAATTTTGAATTCTATATGCAACAGGCACTTATTCTGGCGCGGGAAGCATTCGCATCGGGAGAAGTGCCTGTTGGTGCTATTGTGACCGATTCTGCAGGAAAAATTATCGGCAGAGGTTTTAACACTAGAGAAAATACTAAAAACCCTGTTCATCATGCCGAGATTATTGCTATAGAAGAGGCAAGCAAGTCAGTTGATGACTGGAGACTTGATGGTTGTACCTTATTTGTTACGCTTGAGCCTTGCCCTATGTGCACAGGAGCTATTATTAATTCCAGAATCTCTCAGGTGGTATTTGGTGCACGTGACAGTAATATGGGCGCATGCGGTGGAGTAATTGATTTATTTTCTGAAAATTTCGGTCATAAACCGAAGGTATTTCAGGGAATTCTTGAAAGTGAATGCAGAGTTCTTATGAAATCCTTCTTTGAGGAGATACGATAGATGCACGAACATAAACATGAAAATACAAAAGCTGTTCTTAACAGATTAAGCAGGGCTATAGGCCACTTAGAATCGGTTAAGAGGATGGTTGAAGATGACAGAGACTGCTCTGAAGTGCTGATTCAGTTAGCAGCAGTCAGAGGAGAACTTGGCAATACTGCAAAAGTAATTCTGAAAGACCATATTGAGCACTGCATTGCCCATGCAGAAGAGGGCGATGAGGAAATGCTCCATGAATTAAATGCAGCTATAGATAAATATATAGGATGACAGTAATAGAAAAAGAACTGAATATAAATTTTAAGCATGGAATTGCTGTGATGGGAAGTAATCTGGCATCACTCTATTCTTTTGACATTCCAACGTTTGTTTTTGAAAGCGGTGAAAGAAGTAAAAACTTCCAGACACTTGAAAATCTGCTTAATTTTATGGCAGATAATGAGCTGTGCCGTGATGACTATCTATATGCAATCGGCGGGGGAGTAACAGGAGACTTAGGAGGTCTTGCAGCTTCTATCTATGCAAGAGGTATTAATCTTGTTCAAATTCCGACAACTCTTACAGCCATGGTAGATTCATCAATAGGCGGAAAAACAGCTGTTAATCTTGCAAAAGGGAAGAACCTTGCAGGAAGCTTTAAAATGCCGGAAGATGTTTATATAGCAACCTCTTTTCTAAATAGTCTCCCGCAAAGAGAACTGAATGAGGGAATGGCGGAAGTCATAAAATACTCATTTATCATGGGAGAAGATCTTTTGCAGCTTCCTATTGATGAAATGATTGCAAGATGTGTACATTTTAAGGAAAAAATAGTTGAAATTGATCCTTATGACAGAGCGCAAAGGAAAGTTCTGAATTTTGGTCATACAATAGGCCATGCTGTTGAAAAGGCGAGCAATTATGAACTCCTTCACGGGGAGGCTGTTGCAATCGGAATGGTTTACATAACTAAGATATTTAAACCTGAACTTCTACCAATGCTTGAAAGTATGCTTGCAAAATTTTCACTTCCAATTTCGTATGATGGGGAATTTGATATTTCATTAGATAAAAAAAGACAGGGCGAATTAATAGATGTTGTTATTCCGTATGGATTCGGAGATGTAAGAGTAGAGAAAATTAATTTTGAGGAGTTCAAAAAGCTTTGCAGGTTAACATAACACCAACAAAACTTGTATGTCGTGTAAAAGCACCGGCTCATAAATCCTGGATTATACGCTACATGATTATAGCTAAAATGAAAGGCGAATCGTGTACTATACGAAATATTAATCTCTGCGATGATGTTCTTGCCTGCATTGATGCTTTGGACAATCTCGGCGGTCCTATGAACTGCGGAGAATCTGCAACGGTATTGAGACTTCTTATTCCGTCTGTTATTAAGAAATACGGATATGGTGACTTCATTTGCGAAGGTAATTTAATAAACAGGCCTCTTGATATATATGGCGATATATTCGATATTGAAAAAAATGGTAATATACTTCATGTTGAAGGTAATCTAAAAGAAAGTTACAGTTTTGACAGCAACATAAGTTCGCAGTTTGTCTCAGGTCTTCTTATTGCAGGGTGTGAAGTATATGGAAAATGCGTGTCATCTCCATATGTTGAAATGACAAGAAAAGTACTTTCATCTTCCGTTCCTTTTGATGTTACAGTTCCGGAAGATGAAACACTTAAAGCTTATTGGAATATAGATAAAATTAAATTTGAAAATGCTGACAATAACCCGGACATGGTGCCGCTTTATGCTCTTAAAGCATCAGTCAGCGACGGCACAACGATAATAGATAATCTTTCCAGATTAAAATATAAGGAAAGTGATAGAACAAAAAATATCTGCGAAATATTATGTAAACTTGGAGCAGACATTATTCTCGAGGATGACAAGTATTTAATCAATGGAAAAAAGTCACTCTCAGGAGGGGTAACTATTGACCCGATGGGTGATCACAGACTTGCAATGATGGCATCTGTTGCATCACAGTTCTGTAAAGATAAAATTACTGTTTTAAATGCTGAATGTGTAAGTAAATCATATCCAAATTTTTATGATCATTTTGAAAAGTGCGGAGGCATTATAGATGTTATCCCTTGAAATATTCGGGCGTTCTCATGAAAAGTTTATAGGGGTAAATGCACATGGATTTCCGGCAGGAGAAAAAATAGATATTTCTTTGCTTGGCGAATTTATGTCGAGACGTGCACCAAAACATAGACATGAACCGGATATTCCTGTAATTGAATCGGGGATAACCGAAGGCTATACAGACGGCAAAACAATCAGAATTATAATTGAAAATGTTGATGTTAAGTCTTCGGATTATGATAATCTAAAGTACATTCCGAGACCGGGTCATGCTGATTATCCTGTCTTTGTCAAATATGAAGGACGCGAAGATATGCGAGGTGGCGGAAAGTTCTCAGGCAGAATGACTGCACCGCTATGCGCAGCAGGTGGTATTGCCAAGCAAATTCTTTCCCATCACGGCATTGAAATAAATACCTATGTAAAAGAAATATATGGCTGCAGTGAAGCTTCAAAATTTGAAGATATTATGTTAACTGCAAAGGAAGAGGGAGACTCTGTAGGCGGGATCGTTGAGTGTCATATTTCCGGTATGCCTATAGGAATAGGTGATGCCGGGCAAAATTCGCTTGAAAGCATTATATCTTCGTATGTTTTTTCAGTACCTGCATGCAAGGGTATAGAATTCGGTCTGGGTTTTGAATCGGCAAGAGTTAAAGGTTCTGAAAATAACGACGAGTATGCAATAAAAGATAATTCAGTTGTGTTTCTTTCAAATAATTCCGGAGGAATTTTAGGCGGTATTTCAACAGGCCAGGATATTATCTTTCGTGCGGCCTTTAAACCAACACCGTCGATTGCCAGAAAACAAAAGAGTGTCAATCTTAAAACTATGGAAAATACTGACCTTGAAATAAAGGGAAGACATGATGTATGTATTGCGCCAAGGGCAGCAGTTGCAGTTGAAGCATGCGCCGCACTTGCAGTGCTTTCATTATCGGATTTTGAAAACGATTCAAAAAATAAACTTCGAAATAATATAGATGAAATTGACAGAGAAATTGCGAAACTCTTATCTGACAGATTTGAAATAACAGATAAAATCGGAACATTTAAGAAAAATCAGAATATACGAGATGAAAAGCGCGAAGCGCAGGTAATAAAAAATGTTTCCTCTATATGTGATGAAAAATATATAGATGAAATCTCATCTATATATGAGGAAATAATAAGGAAAAGCTGCAAAAGACAGGAGGATGCTTTGATAAATGGCTGAATACGGATTGCTTGGCAAAACACTGAATCACAGTTATTCACCGGAAATTCATGCATTTTTCGGTAACGATAATTATGAATTGATCGAGCTTCAACCGGAAGAACTTGAGCTGTTTTTCAAAAAAAGAGAGTTTAAAGGAATTAATGTTACTATTCCTTATAAGAAAGATGCACTGAAATACTGCGATGAGATATCTCCAATTGCCAAAAGATGCGGAAGTGTAAATACTATAATAAAGCGAAACGATGGGACACTTTACGGGGACAATACGGATTATTACGGATTTATGTATCTTATTAAGAGAAGCCGTGTTAATATATCCGGTAAACAGTGTCTTATTCTTGGCTCAGGCGGAGCGGCATCTGCTGTAAGGGAAGCCCTTATTGATTCAGGCGCGCTTCGTGTGCTTCATGTTACGAGAAACGGTAATCCGAATTATACAAATATATATAATCATGTTGATACAGATATAATTGTAAATGCTACACCGGTTGGAATGTACCCTAACTGCTTTGAATCTCTTATTAATATGCCGAGATTTCAAAGACTTACTGCCGTTTATGATCTTATCTATAATCCTGCTAGAACAAAATTTGTAGTTGATGCAATGAGAGAATACTGTGCAGCATTTTCCGGACTTCCTATGCTGGTTGCGCAGGCGGCAAAATCCCATGAACTCTTTTTAGGAGTTAATGTGTCAGATGAAAAAATAGAACAGTGTATATCTAAAATTGAGTTCGAAAAGAGAAATATCCTTCTTATTGGAATGCCTGGCTGCGGTAAGACGACTATTGGGAAAGAACTTGCAAAAAGACTTGGACGTGATCTTATAGATCTTGATGAGGAAATTGAGAAGAAAACAGGAAGAACCCCGGAAGATATTATTCGCAAAGACGGGGAAACAAAATTCCGGGAAATTGAGACTGAGGTTTTAAAGGAATTTAGTATTTTATCTTCTAAAATAATATCCTGCGGAGGGGGAGTTATTTCTCCGAAGGCAAACAGATTCATAATGAAGATGAATTCAACCGTCATATGGATTCAAAGAGCTGAGGAAAAACTTGCAACGGATGGAAGACCTCTTTCACAGATAATAGGAAATCATGAGTTATATCTTTATCGCCAGCCTTTGTATATTGAATCTGCGGATTTGAATTTTAGAAATGATACAACGATAGATGAGTGCGTAAATAAAATATTAAAGGAGCTTAAAGGTGAAAATTCTTGTTATTAACGGACCGAACCTTAATATGCTCGGAATAAGAGAACCTGAAATTTACGGATATAGAACATATAAAAATCTTGTCAGTTTTATTAAAGATTTATGTCCGGAAGCAGATGTATATCAGTCAAATCATGAAGGCGATATTATAGATAAAATACAGCAAGCGTACGGCAAATACGAAGGAATAATTATAAATCCTGCCGGTTATACGCATACAAGTATAGCAATAGGAGATGCTTTAAAAGCTGTTGCTATTCCAAGCGTTGAGGTTCATCTTTCAAATATCAATGAACGTGAGCAATACAGGAAAATTTCCTTTGTACGTGATGCTTGTGAAAAAAATTTTATGGGAAACGGATTTGATTCTTACAAGGATGCAATTTTTTATCTCTATAATAGGGGGCACGATACTTGAGGATTAAGAAAACATTATGGCTTATAACGATGGCAATTTTATGCCTTACGTTATACACCATACTTGCAACGAGAATGGAAGCGAAAGATTCAGTAATACTTGGAGGTGAGTCCAATGTCTATGTTGGACTTGACCAAGTCTCGGATAAAGTAAAATCTGACTATGAAACTGTTGATGATGATGGTCTTGACTGGCCTGATATAGATATTACGCTTCCACAATATACAATTGTTAATGCGGATAACCTTCTGTCATCAGCATATGAACCGGATATTAAAATGAAGGACGACGGTGTCAATTTTGAACCGATATACGGGACAAGGTGGCAGTCATTTGCAGCTGAAGCAAAACCATATCTTGATCAAATGCTCGAAGATATGTACGACCTTGGGTTTACTCCATATATTGCATCGGCTTATAGAACATACTCATATCAGAAACAGCTTTTTGATGGTAAAGCTACGCAGTTTGCACTGGATCTAGGAATCAGCGTTGATTACACAGATCCGGATTACCAGAGAGCTGTTGAGGCAGCCAAAGAAGTTACTGCAGAACCCGGTGCATCTGAACATCAGCTGGGACTTGCAGTAGATATATATGACTGTGAAAGATACAAAGTCAAATATGCAGATTTTGATGATGACTTTAAGGCATGGCTTGAAGAGCACAGCATTGAATACGGATTTATTCAGAGATATCCGTCAAAGAAGTGCCTTAAAACCGGATGGGATGAACCGTGGCATTACAGATATGTAGGGCAGGAAGTTGCAACATTTATGAAAGAAAACGATTTATGCTATGAAGAGTTTTATGCCCATTATGTAGAAGATTTTGAATATTAAAATTTATAAACTAGCAGCCGTGTATCCACATAATGTGGATACACGGCTGCTATGGATTTTACTCGGTACTATGGATACTGTGATTTTTCAAAAATTGAATTAAGGTATTTTTCCCTAAAATTGTTTGCGATTAGCATCATAAGAGTCAGTTCTTATATTAAAATAAAAAGTATTTGCAGCTACTGTCAGTTTTACAGTATGTGTACCGCGTGATAGCTTTGAAAGAAATTCATATGGAAATTCGATAATTAATTTGCCGTCTTTTACCGATGCGGTATAGTCATCAGAGGATAATTTTATTTCGTCAACATTCAGAACAAGTGAATTTATATTTAAGGAAACGATGTCTGAACCTTTGCTAATATCTGCTGTAACCTCAAGAGGTTGAGATAAATGTACATCGTACACATCATCAAACTTTATTTTTATTGTAGGTGCAACAACAATGTCCGGACCATAGAATGTATACTGTGAAGGAGCTTTCGTGACAGCAATATCCAAAGCCCCGCCACGAAGAACCTTTATTGTAAATGTACCGTCACCATTGGCAGTAACTTCAGCATTTTGACCTGCAGTTACATTTGCTATATTTTCGCCGCTTACAGTAAGCTCATCACCTTCACGGGCAACTATATATTTTTTATCATTTACTGATATTGTTTCTGTACCGCTGAGACTTGCATCATCCATTTTATCTTTGCCGACAATATAATTTATTATTTGCTTAAATAGAGAAATTTCTGTATCAGAAGTAGCTTCTTTTATGCCTTCCTGGCTTTTAACACCGAGGTTTCCGCTTAATTCATTTACTATAATAACATTACTATTGTCACAAGAAGAGTCTAAAACAACAGAATAAGCAGTACCTGATACTTCGCCTTCAACGACAACCGTGTTATTTTCACCGTTTAAAGAAATCGCGTCTTCACCGGTAACATTACCTTCAATTGTAATTTTGGAACCGTTTTCAGCTTCAACTGCAGTATTATTGCTTGTAACATTACCATCTACTGTAACTTCTTTTCCATCTGTTATAATAGATGAAGAATCTAAACTTTGCTTATATTCAATCGTACCGCTATCAGTGCCGTTTACCTCAACATATATAATATCGCTGTCAATTACTAAAGCATCGTTTCCGTCAGCAAAAGCAGATGCTGCAAAAAATGACGTTAACAGTAAAATAGTTATAACAAAAGACAGTATCCTTTTTCCCATATAATGCCTCCAATATTTTTGGTTCAGATATGATTTGAAAATAAGATTGTATTTACCTTAAAAATGCCTATTGTATATAGACTATTGCAGTCTTGCGAAATGCGGAGATGATTTTAAAAATTCCGGAGTAAATAAGACCTGATGAGTATATATATACCATAAGAGTTGTGGAATTTCTGTAAATTATGCAGGCGACAGCTATCAGGATGCTAAGTATTCCACCGATGAGTTTTAGCCGCCATGAATGAGAACCTGCTTTTTTGGCATCTATTGCACTTAAAATATCCAGACCGCCGGAAATCAGATGGACTCCTATAAGATATAGAAGAACATAAACAATCGGAATATCTGTGAGAGTAAATGTGAATATACCTAAATCAAAGATAATAAAGCCTTTATAAAGTATGGCTTTGCCGCCGACCATGTGGCATGCCATTGTAAAGTAATAAATTAAAGATCGAATTCCGTAAATAAGAAGTGTAATGCCTAATATAAATATAACAAGATAATATCCGAGTTCAGGGCTTCTGATCATAATAACAGCTAACAGAATCATTACTATTCCTATAAGGAAGCTTTCAACGCGCTGTACTTTACTCATTCTTATCAACCCCCTCTGAAAAATCTTTCAAAAGTTTGGCAAAATCTTTGATTCCACCAAAACCCTGTTTGCTGAAATCACGTGAAAAACCTGCCAGAAGATTTCCTGACGTAAAAATCTTGTTAGTTACAAGGCTTTTATGTGAAAGTGCTGCAAGAATAAAATGGCCGAGGAAAGTTGTATCTTTTAAGTTATTATCTGCTGAAATGTATTCGTCCTGATATATTGTCATGTCAAAATCAGGAATTGCTTTTCCGGATAAGCTTTCACCGAATGCTTTCCAGTCCTGGCATGCATCTATCTGACGTTTTCTTAAAATCTTATCTATTGTATCTTTATATGCAGATACGTTTTCATATTCATATCTTGAAACTTCAAATTCCGGATAGTCGCCCCTGAGAAATTTCATTGAGTATACCATCTGGCAAAAAGCATTGTAATAGTCAGCAGGATTATCCTTTACTATCTCGTCATAGTCTGCCCATGCAGGAAGGTATTTATATTTGGCAAAGCTATAGTCTGGTAAATGACCTGCACGGCCGTGCCCAAGATTCATTATGGTATTTTCAGTCGGCTGATATATGCTGTTGCTGTAATAAGATTTGTCTAAATCATCCGGGGTTGATGTGCTGTGACGAAAATGTATTTGCTGTTCAAATTCCCCGTTGTCACCATTTAAAATTTCGTAAAAATAATAATTGGTATTGTTTATGACAAGAGAAGGAGTGCCGGCAAAGTATCTGTGAGCCCAGGTATCTGCAAGTACATGCATAGCTATACCAACTGCCTGAAGACTTTTGTCTTTTGCATTTAAAACTGTATCTTTAACAAGTGGTCCATTTGGATTGCATATTAAGCGGTACTTCTGCTTGTATATACGTGGACTTTTTTTCTCGGCATAGAGATTACCCGGAAGAAAATGAAATGATGCCCAGATTCTTGTTATGTCCTGAAGACCTACAAGGTCAGTTCTGGCATCGGCAAGTTCAATCTGGCTTTGCGTTGTGGCAGCAGATGAAGGGCCTTTTATTTTTGAAAGAAAATTTCTTGTGCACCAGTCAACAAGCTGTGCACTGTAGGCAATATCCAGACTTTGCTCATGATTGTAGCCGGCAATGAAGGCAGCACAGTATGTTGCATAATAATGAAAATCAGCCTGCAATTTGCTCCACCTCCTTATTTATCTTCCGTCTCAAAACCTTTACAGCAATCGATGAATAGATTAGTTCTACAAGCGTTATAATAGATGTAATCTCAAAAATAATACATGAAATAGTATCTTCCATAGATATTGTAATTGCATCTGGGGAAAGGTAACCAATGATATTTTGTACAGATAATCTCAGGAAAAAAAGTGATATCAGGATATAGAGATAACCTCTTTTTTTACCATGACCTTCATAATAGGCATGCTTGCCGACATATAAACGAATAAGAAGTTCGACTATAAGAACAATAAATACACCAATTATAATGTATTTAAACTCCATGGTTTCGACCTCGGGAACTATTTTAGAAAAATAATTTATCATTAGGTTCGGGTCTAAAATAAAAAATAATGCGATTCTCAGCACAGACCAAACTGACAGGGCAACTACTCCAAGGCCTGTTATTGAAAGAGTGTTTTCGCATCGTCTTAATTTTTTTTCCAAAATTATCATCTCCAAACAATCTTATTTTATCATAAAGTGAAGTGCTTATTTAGCATAAAAATAAATTTGGATAAAGTGACATAATTTTTAAGGGAAAATTATATATTTTGCTTGAAAAATAGAATATATGGTGTTATTATCATCAAGTAAGTAGTTAATAGAAATTAAGTAGGATGACCTTTCGGGGTCATCCTTTTTTGAGAGGTTTTTATTATGTCTAAAATTGCAGATGCTGTAAGCGAAATTGCAAGACCTATAGTTGAGGAAAATGGATGCTCACTTTATAAGGTTAAGTATTTAAAGGAAGGTCCTAACTATTATCTGCGAGTATTTATTGATAAAGAAAGCGGTATAGGAATTGACGATTGTGAAGTAATATCCCGTGCTTTGGATCCGATTCTTGATGAACATACGGAAATTTTTCCTAATCCATATGTTTTTGAGGTAAGTTCCTCGGGTGAAGAAAAAGAGCACGATGCTAAAATAGAAAAAGGAGTATAAAGTTAAAAGTGGCTAAACAGGAAAATAAGGCTATTAACAGCGAAGAGTTCTTCCAGGCAATTGGTGAACTTGAGAAGGAAAAAGGAATATCTGCCAATTATATGTATGAGAAAATCCGTCAGGCAATGCTGGCGGCATTTAAGAGAGATAATCCCAAATGCGAAGATAATGTTGAGATAATTCTTGATCCCGAAGAAAAGAAAATAGCAATGAATGTTTTAAAGACTGTTGTAGAAAATGTTGAGGACGAATCACATGAAATCAGTCTTGAGGCAGCAAAAAAGATTATAAAGAAGAGCAAAATTGGCGATGTTGTTGCAATTCCTGTGGAAACACAGAAATTCGGAAGAATTGCCGCACAGGCTGCAAAACAGGTTATTATTCAGGGAATCAGAGAAGCTGAACGTGGAATAGTATATGAAGAATTTACTTCCAAAGAGCATGAAATTCTTACAGGTATCGTTTCTCGCATTGAACCGAGAAATGGAAATATTTCAATTCGTATATCTTCAAACAGTGAGTTTACCGAGGCAATACTTGCACCTCAGGAAAGAATCAAGACTGAAGTACTTAAAGAAGGCGACAGAATTAAGGTCTATGTAGTTGAAGTCAGAAATTCTACTCGCGGACCTCAGGTACTTATTTCTCGTACTCATCCCGGACTTGTAAAGAGACTCTTTGAGCTTGAAGTTCCTGAAATTTACGATGGAACAGTTGAAATAGTTTCAATAGCCCGTGAAGCCGGTTCCAGAACAAAAATTGCTGTATGGTCATCTGATGAAAATGTTGATCCGATAGGTTCATGTGTTGGACCTAAGGGACAGAGAGTTGAAAATATAGTCAACGAGCTGCACGGGGAAAAGATAGATATCATAAAATACAGTGATATTCCTGAAGATTACATAGCTGCAGCACTGTCACCGTCTGAGGTAATTTCCGTAACAATGCTTGAAGATGGTAAATCCTCTAGAGTTATAGTTCCTGATGATCAGCTTTCTCTTGCAATCGGCAAGGAAGGACAGAACGCAAGACTTGCAGCAAAACTTACCGGACTTAAGATAGATATTAAACCTGCTTCGGAGGCATAAAGAGTATTGAAAAAAATCCCTATGCGGCAGTGTCTTGGCTGTCGGGAAATGAAACCTAAGCGTGAGCTTATACGAGTTGTTACAACCCAGGACGGTGAAGTACATATTGATTTGACCGGAAAAGCAAACGGAAGAGGCGCGTATCTTTGTCCGAATGCTGACTGTCTTAAGAAGGCTGTAAAGAGCAAGGCATTTCCTGCAGAAGTACTCCAAACTCTTTCACTGGAACTGGAGGATGTTTAATGAATATAAACACTTTAGGTCTCATGAAAAGAGCAGGCGCTTTGGAAATAGGACAAGACAGAGCACTGGCATCTGTAAAGGAACATAAAGCTAAAGTTCTTCTTCTTCCGTCTGATGTTACAGAACGAGCGGAAAGAAATGCGCAGTACGCTGCAGAGGCACGAAAAAATCCGAAAATTATTGTTGCACCATGGACAAACGAAGAAATATCAAAAGTGCTTGGAATCGGCTCTTGCCTAATGCTGGCAGTTACAGACAGAGGTTTTGCGGATGCACTTTTGAAAGATATGGGAGGTAATTAGTATATGGCATTGGTTTTTAAATACAAATTAAGTGAAGTTGCAAAGGATTTTGGCGTTTCAAATAAGGTTATAACAGATATAGTTGCTAATTTCTTTACAGCGCCTAAATCTGCTCAGCAGGTTATGGATGTAGAGCAGCTTGATATTATTTTCGAATACATGACTCAGAATAACCAGGCTGCAAGCATGGAAGAAATTTTTGCGTCCCCGAAAAAGGAAGAGGCTAAGGAACCTGAAAAGGAACCCAATAAAGAAAAGACAAAGAAGCCGGATAACAGACAGAAAAATCATGACGGCAAAGAAGAAAAGAAAAACGACAAAGCGGCTTCTAATGTGCCTAATCGCAATACTGAGACAAAAAATACCAATAAAAACGAGAATAAGCCTTTCGTTCCTCGCCAGGTAGCTGAAAAGCGTGTTGTAGATACCAGAGGAAGCGGAGGAACAAAGAACCTCGATAAATTTAATGAAAAATATGACGATCTCGGCAGCAATAGAAGAGGCCGTGATATAGAGCGCTACGGCAAGGAGAAGATTCAGTCCAAGTCTAAACAGAGACAGAATCAGCAGGCAGCTTCTGCAAAGAAACGCCAGGAAGAAAGAGACAAACTTAATAAGCTTCAGCTTGAAATAGCCAAAAAGGCACAGCTTAAAGTTCAGATTCCTGATGAGATATCTGTAGGTGAACTTGCTTCGCGTATGAAAAAGAGCGCTACAGAAGTCATCAAGTCATTAATGAAGATGGGAACTCTCGTCTCTATCAGCGATTTAATCGACTATGATACAGCAGCTCTTGTTGCCATGGAACTTGGCTGCAAGGTCGAAAAAGAAGTTATAGTAACAGTAGAAGAAAAACTTATCGACGACAGCGAGGACAAGGAAGAAGATCTCGTGAGCCGTGCACCTGTTGTAGTCGTTATGGGTCACGTTGACCATGGTAAGACATCACTTCTCGACTATATTAGACATGCAAATGTTGCATCCGGAGAAGCCGGCGGTATCACACAGCATATAGGTGCTTATACAGTTGAAATCGGCGGAAAGCCTATAACATTCCTTGATACTCCGGGACATGAAGCATTTACTACAATGCGCGCTCGTGGTGCGATGTGTACAGATATTGCTATACTTGTTGTTGCAGCCGATGACGGAATTATGCCTCAGACAATAGAATCTATTAACCACGCAAAGGCAGCAAATATTCCTATTGTTGTTGCAATAAACAAAATGGATGTTACAGGCGCAAATCCTGAACGCATTAAGCAGCAGCTTACCGAGTATGAACTGGTATCCGAAGAATGGGGCGGAGATACTATTATTTGCCCGATTTCTGCAAAGACCGGTATGGGAATAGACAATCTTCTTGAAAACCTTGCAATACTTGCTGAAATTTCGGAACTTAAGGCAAATCCGAACAGAAAAGCAAAAGGAACTGTTATTGAAGCAAGACTTGATAAAGGCCGTGGCCCGATTATGACTGTTCTTGTTCAAAACGGTACTCTAAAGCAGGGTGATGTTATCATCGCCGGAACTGCTGTCGGCCGTGTCCGTACTATGACAAATGACAAGGGCCGTCAGGTAAAAACTGCCGGACCATCTACTCCGGTTGAGATTGCAGGTCTTTCAGAAGTTCCATCTGCAGGAGATATTTTTAATGCGGTTGAAGATGAGCGTATGGCAAGAGAGCTTGCTGCTCAGCGTAAAGTAGAAAAGGACAATATTGCACTTGGCGGAAATCGTAAGGTATCTCTTGATGATCTGTTCAGCCAGATTCAGGCAGGTGAGATGAAGACACTTAATCTTATAGTCAAAGCTGACGTTCAGGGATCTGCTGAAGCTGTTAAAGCATCACTTGAAAAGATTTCAAATGAAGAGGTTCAGGTTAAGGTTATTCATTCTGCTGTTGGTGCAATAAATGAAAGTGACGTTATGCTTGCATCCACCTCAGGAGCAATTATTGTAGGATTTAACGTAAGACCTGAGAGCGCAGCACGTGATAATGCAGCACGTAATGATGTTGATATAAGACTTTACAGGGTCATTTATGATGCGATAAATGAAATTCAGGATGCTATGAAGGGCATGCTTGCTCCTAAGTATCAGGAACAGATTATCGGTCATGCTGAAGTCAGAGAGACTTATAAGGTTTCTAAGGTCGGAACAGTGTGCGGTTGTTACTGCTCAGACGGAAAAATTGAAAGAGGCTGCTCTGTACGTGTACTCCGTGACAATATTGTTATATTTGAAGGTGCTCTTGCATCATTGCGCAGATTCAAAGATGACGTTAAGGAAGTTGCATCCGGTTATGAATGCGGTATGCAGGTAGAAAAATTCAATGATATCAAGATAGGAGATGTTATTGAATGCTTTGTAATGGAAGAGATTAAACAGTGAATACAAAATTAGCCAGAACTAATGACGATATACAGTTTGTGCTCTCTGCGAAGCTCAGAGATGTAAAGGATCCTAGAATTGCCGGAAAAATGATTTCAGTTACAAGAGTTGAAACGACTGGTGATTTGAGATATGCAAAAGTATGGGTTTCAGTACTTGATCTTGAAAACGAAAAAGAATTTAAAAAAGGGTTGAAGAATGCCTCAGGCTGGCTCAGGAAACAGCTTGGTGATACACTTAATCTCCGCTACACACCGGAACTCGTTTTTGAGATAGACCACTCTATCGAGTATGGAGCACATATTAACGAAATTCTTGAGGGACTTAAAATAGATGACACCGATTGAAACAGCACAGCTTTTATTGTCTAAAGATAATTTTTTAATTATTACACATAAAAATCCGGACGGAGACACTTTAGGTTCGTCCGCAGCTCTTTGCCGCTCGCTTCGTGCCTGCGGCAAAAAGGCTTTTTTATATGATAATAAGTCTATCTCCGAAAAATTCATGCCATATTTAACAGAATATATAATTCATGAAGACTTTGATGCAGATTTTATTGTGAGTGTAGATGTTGCGGATACTACTATGTTCTGCCCGGGATTTTCAGGACATATAGATCTTGCAATTGATCATCATGTTGCAAATCCAGGGTTTGGTGATTATAACTGCATATACAGTGAAAAGAGCGCCTGCGGTGAGATAATAACAGAAATCATTGAGAATTTTCCATCAGGTATCGATGAAGTTACGGCAACCCTTTTGTATATTGCAGTTACTACAGATACGGGCGCCTTTATGTATCTTAATACGAATGCAGATACATTTTCATGCTGTAGCAGACTGCTAAAATATGGTGCAGATATGCAAGAAGTTAATACCGTGTTTTTCAGAAAAGTTTCAAAGCCAAGAATTGCACTTGAAGGCTTAATTTATTCCGGATTTGAATACTACCATAATGCTGAAGTGGTTATTTCTGTTGTTACACTTGAAGATATGAAAAGATGTGAAGCAACCAATAATGATATTGATGATCTTGCAGGACTTCCGGGACGTGTGGATTCAGAAAAAATCGGTGTTACAATAAGAGAAATCGAAGAAGGAATCTCTAAGGTTTCCGTGAGAACGGTTCCTGAATATAATGCATGTGAAATCTGTCAGGCATTTGGAGGCGGCGGACATGTAATGGCTTCAGGATGCACAATACATGAAAACCCTGAGACTGCAAAACAGTTGATTCTTTCCGAAATAGATAATTTTTTTAATGAACGGATATTTATTAATTGATAAAGAGCAGGATTGGACATCTTCAGATGTTGTGTCAAAGCTAAGAGGAATTCTGCATGAAAGATGCATAGGTCATGCCGGCACTTTAGACCCTATGGCTACAGGGCTTCTGATTATTATGGTGGGAAAATGTACAAAGGCATCTGATTATATAATGCACCATGATAAAGAATATATAGCTACACTTAAACTCGGTGTAACTACCGATACTCAGGACATATGGGGTGCTGTTACAAATAAGAGTGAAGTTAATGTAAGTAAAGAACAGCTAACTGATGCTATAAATCACTTTATCGGAGATATAGAACAAATTCCGCCAATGTACTCGGCAATCAAAATAAAAGGTCAAAAACTTTATAATATTGCCAGACGCGGTGGGGAAGTTGAACGTCAGCCAAGAAAAATTCGTGTAGATTCAATTGATATAATTTCATTTGAAAATGATACAGCCGTACTTGACATTAAATGCTCATCCGGTACTTTTGTACGCACACTTTGCAATGATATAGGTGCAATTCTAGGCTGCGGTGGATGCATGTCAGAACTTAGACGAGTGAAAATCGGAAATATGACAATTGATAAGGCACATAAAATATCCGAAATACAGGATGATGCATATTTGCTTCCACCGGATACTTATATATGCGATTTACCGGACAAAGTAAGAAATAAAATATTAATGGGATAAATATGGGCAGAGTTATAGCACTTGGATTTTTTGACGGGTTGCATTTGGGACATGCGGCTCTTTTAAATAGAACAAAGGAAATAGCAAATGAGAAGGGGCTGAAGGCGTCGGTCCTAAGTTTCGATGTTCATCCGGATACTATTGTTTTTAATAAAAGCGTGCCACTTCTTGGTGATACTGTATCAAGGCGTGAGATTATAAAAAGATGCTTTGATATAGATGATGTTATTTTTATACATTTTTCTAAAAGCGTTATGGAGATGGAGCCCGACGATTTCCTTTTTAAAATAATTGACCAGCTTGATGTTAAACATATAGTGTGCGGATACGATTTTACATTTGGAAAGTTCGGACGCGGCAATGCTCAGTATTTATCGCAGTTTTGTGAGCAAAATGAAATAGGGCTTGATGTTATTTCTCAGATTACCCTCGATGGTGAAGTAGTATCTTCAACTTTGATTCGTAATCTAATAGAAAACGGAGAAATCGAAAGAGCAAATTTTTTTCTTGGACATCCGCACTGCCTTTCAGATACAGTCCATTCCGGCTACCATATCGGACAAAAAATGGAAGCGCCAACAATTAACATGTATTTTCAGCCAAATGTTATTGTGCCAAAATACGGAGTTTATGCAACAAAAGTAGTTTTGCTTGATGGGACTGAGCACGAGGCAGTTACAAATATTGGTGTTAGACCGACTTTCGGAGACGAAAATGATGTGACGGTTGAAAGCCATCTCCTTGATTACTCGGGAGATTTATACGGAATGCCGGTACGTGTGGATTTTTATAAATACCTCAGGCTGGAAATTAAATTCAATTCAATGGAAGAGTTAAGTGAACAGATAAAAAATGATACAGACAAGACCCGCAAATATTTTCAAGAGGCTGAGAAAGCCTGAAAAAAATTATATTATAGTAGACTTTGAGTGGAATCAGGCAATCAGACGAAATTCAAGCGTTTTTAACAGGTTGCCGATACATTTAGGCGGAGAAATAATAGAAATCGGAGCTGTAAAGCTCCGCGGAGATTATTCTCCGGGGGACGAATTTACTATGGATGTTCGTCCGGTGTATTTCAAACAAATGCATTATAAAGTAAAAAACCTCACAGGAATTGATCAGGCCAGGCTTTCAAAGGCAAGGTTTTTCCCGCAGGCTTTGGAAAAATTCAAGCAATGGTGTGGAGACAATCCTGTTTTTATTACATGGGGTCGCGACGACCGCAGTATTTTTGAGCAGAATGTTATTGTTCATGACCTTGAATATGACTGGATTGAGGATTGGATAAATCTCCAGCTTATATATAATGTTGAGACAGACGGAGATAAACAGCAGAAGTCTTTAGAAACCGCAATGGAGCATTTTAACATTTCTCAGACAAGAACTGCACATGATGCTTTGGGAGATGCATATAATACTGCGCTTGTTGCATCAAAGCTTGATATGGATAAGGGCTTGAAAGAATATGGAAATGCACAATCGATTCTTGCATCAAGGAGTGCACTTGTACAAAAGGTCGTAGAGGAAGAGCAAGTCAATGAACCACTGATTCATGATCAGTTCGATGGATTTGAATCTAAAGCGGCTGCGTTTGCAGATAAGCGTATATCATATTATGCTTGTCCTGAATGCGGAGGAGAATGCACTTATTCAAAATGGATTAATCAGGGTGACGGAAGGTATATGAATATCTTCACGTGCCCAAAAGGTAGTAAATATCTTATGCGTGTCAGGTTCAGAAAATATGAAGATAACAGCATAATTACAAACCGTCTTGTTTATAAAGCGGATGAAGATACACTTAAATTTTATAAAACAAAAACTGCTCAGGCAAGACACCGGAGCAAATCTACGAGGCAAAAAAGAAGATGACATTTATCCCGGCAGGAAAATTTACAACTACACACGGAATAAAAGGCGAGCTCAAAGCTGAGATTTACCTTGACAGTGCTGCCTTCCTTAAATCATTTAAAAGAATCTATATCGAATCTAAAGAGTATAATCTTATAAGTGTTAAATCATTAAAAAACTATGCAATTGTAGGGCTTGAGGGTATAGAGGATATAAACTCCGCAATGGAATTTAAGGGATTGGAATTTTCAGTCAACAGGGATGATGCTAAGCTAAAAAAAGGTAAGTTTTTCCTTGCAGATTTAATCGGTTTTGAGGTTATAGACAAAGATGGCTATGGTTTGGGCTCGGTAAATGAATTTTTTGAAAATCCTGCACATCCGATTATGGTTGTAAAGGGAGAAAATGAGCACATGATTCCGGCAATACCTGAATTTATAAAAGAGATAGACGCAGATAACAGATTGATTACTGTTGAACTTTTAGAGGGTATGTGATGAAAATAGATATCCTAACATTGTTTCCGGATACTGTAAATGCAGTTCTGCATGAAAGCATAATAGGACGTGCATGTAATAAAGGCATACTTGAAATTAATTGTCACCAAATTAGGGACTATACAGACAACAAGCAGAATCAGGTAGATGACTATCCTTATGGCGGAGGCTGGGGATGCATAATGATGGCACAGCCTCTTAAGTCATGTCTTGACAGTATTTTGCCTGAAGGTCGGGATGAAAAAACACGTGTTATATATATGACACCGCAGGGTAAACCATATACGGAAGAAACTGCAAAAAGACTTTCATCTGATTATAATCATATTGTTCTTGTATGCGGCCACTATGAAGGCATTGATGAGCGCTTCATAGAAAAATGCGTTGACGAAGAAATATCTATCGGTGACTTCGTTCTTACAGGCGGAGAAATTGCTGCAATGGCTGTTGCGGACAGTGTATGCAGACTCATTCCCGGTGTTTTATCGGATGAGGAATGCTATACAGGTGAGAGCCATTGGAACGGTCTTTTGGAATATCCTCAGTATACAAGGCCGGAAGTTTGGGAAAATATGAAGGTTCCGGATGTACTTCTTGATGGAAACAAGGCCAAAGTAGATTCATGGCGATATAAGCAGATGCTTATAAGGACAAGAGATAAAAGACCTGACATGTTTGAAAAACTGACACTTACAAAAGAAGATCAAAAACTAATTGAAAAAAACTTAAGCGGAGATGTTTGCTGCAGAAAAGCAGAATATTCAGATTTACATAATATAGTTGACATAATGTATGAAGGAAAGGAACTGCTGAAAAAAAGAAAAATTCCGCAATGGCTTGGCGACTACCCTAATGAAGATATGCTCAAAGATGATATATCTAGAGGAGAGCTTTATGTTGCAACTGTAAATGAAAATATTGCAGCATTTTATCTTCTTACAGGGACTCCTGAGCCGAGCTATCTGACAATTACAGATGGGAAATGGTCTTCCGATGAACCTTATATGACCATTCACAGGATGGCGGTTACAAAAAAATACAGAGGAACAGGCCTTTCGGATATAATGATGAAATTTGCCGAAAAAAAGGCACTTGAAGATGGTTTTAAATATCTGAGGGCTGACACTCATAAGACAAATAAATCCATGCAGAAACTTCTTCGGGAATCAGGATTCGTTTATCGCGGAAATGTGATTGTAGATACAGAGCCGGATTTTGATCCTTCAAGATATGCATTCGAAAAAAGAGTTAAATTAAAAAAATGATAAATCTTACTGATTATAATTATATTCAGGACCTGCTTGTTAGAAACAACTTCAGGTTTTCCAAATCAATGGGACAGAATTTTCTGATTGAATCATGGGTACCTGAAAAAATTGCAGATGAGGCAAATATTACAAAAGATACTACTGTTGTTGAAGTAGGACCTGGAATTGGATGCTTGACAAGAGAACTCTCAGAGCGTGCAGGGAAGGTCATTTCATATGAAATAGATAAAACACTGCTGCCAATCTTAAGTGAAACTTTGACAGGATGCGATAATGTCGAAATTGTTTTCAGAGATTTCATGAAGGAAGACGACGTATCCGGAGATAAATTTGTCGCTAATATCCCGTATAATATAACCAGCCCTCTTATAAGCAAAGTTATTAAACTTCCATTTGATGAAATTGTAGTTATGATTCAAAAAGAAGTAGCAAAAAGAATCTGTGCAAGTGTTGGTGATGCTGATTATTCTTCGTTTGGAATTCTTTGTCAGTGGTATACAGAGCCTGAGATATTATTTGATGTATCAAGTGACTCCTTTATGCCAAGACCGAAAGTAACATCTTCTGTAATAAGAATGAAGAGAAGAGAAAAGCCGCCTGTTAATGTTATAGATGAAAAGCAAATGTTTTCAATTATACGCTCATCATTTAATTTCAGACGTAAAACTCTTGTTAATGCAATGAATTCCGGTATGGGTATAGAAAAGGAAAAAACAGCAGAAGTTCTTAATCAGCTCGGAATTGATGAAAAAGTTAGGGGAGAAGCCCTTTCTATAGTAGAATTTGCCCAAATCAGCGACAAATTATCCCTAAAATAAATTTGTTATTTGTTATAAAAATATATTGAATAAATTGTGCATTTTGTGCTATTCTTATCTGCGGCGGTTTTTAACCGTCGCATAATACTGTTTAATATTTATATTTGAAAGGATAGATTATCAATGAGCAAGAAATATGTTTATCTTTTCTCCGAAGGCAACGCAACAATGCGCGAGCTCCTTGGCGGAAAAGGTGCTAACCTCGCAGAGATGACTAATATCGGACTTCCCGTACCTCAGGGATTCACAATCACAACAGAAGCCTGCACAGCTTACTATGACAACGGCCGCAAGATTTCTGATGAGATTATGGCTGAAGCTATGGAATATGTTAAAAAGATTGAAGAGATCAACGGCAAAAAGTTCGGCGATCTTAATAATCCTCTTCTCGTATCTGTTCGTTCAGGCGCACGTGCATCCATGCCCGGTATGATGGATACAATCCTTAACCTTGGTTTAAACGATGATGTCGTTGCAGCTATGATTAAGGGCAATCCTGATCCTAAGTTTGAAAGATTCGTATACGACTCTTACAGAAGATTCATTCAGATGTTCTCTGATGTCGTTATGGAAGTTGGCAAGAAATATTTCGAAAAGCTCATTGACGAAATGAAGGCAAGAAAGGGCGTTACATTTGATGTAGAGCTCACAGCTGCTGATCTTAAAGAACTTGCTGAGCAGTTCAAAGCAGAGTATAAGAACCAGATTGGCGAAGATTTCCCCTCAGATCCTATCGTACAGTTAAAGGCTGCAATCGAAGCTGTTTTCCGTTCATGGGACAATCCGAGAGCAAATGTTTACCGTCGTGATAATGATATTCCTTATTCATGGGGCACAGCAGTTTCCGTTATGCCTATGGTATTCGGTAACCTCAATGAAAATTCCGGTACAGGTGTTGCTTTCACACGTGATCCTGCTACAGGCGAGAAGAAACTCATGGGTGAGTTCTTAACAAATGCACAGGGCGAAGACGTTGTTGCTGGTGTTCGTACACCGATGCCCATTGCTCAGATGGAAGAAAAGTTCCCCGAGGCATTTGCAGAGTTCCAGAAGGTTTGCGCAATTCTTGAAGATCACTATCGTGATATGCAGGATATGGAGTTCACAGTTGAAAATGGCAAGCTCTATATGCTCCAGTGCCGTAACGGTAAGCGTACAGCTCAGGCTGCTCTTAAGATTGCATGCGACCTCGTTGATGAAGGTATGATTGATGAAAAGCAGGCAGTTCTTAATATAGACCCGCGTAACCTCGATACACTTCTTCACCCACAGTTTGATACTGATGCACTTAAGAAGGCTGTTCCTCTCGGAAAGGGCCTTGGCGCATCTCCCGGTGCAGCATGTGGTAAAGTAGTATTTACAGCTGAAGATGCTAAAGCATGGGCAGCAAAGAAAGAAAAGGTTGTTCTTGTTCGTCTCGAGACTTCTCCTGAAGATATCGAAGGCATGAAGGCAGCTCAGGGTATCCTTACAGTTCGCGGTGGTATGACTTCTCATGCAGCTGTTGTTGCACGTGGTATGGGTTCTTGCTGTGTTTCCGGATGTGGCGATATCGTTATGGATGAGGAAAACAAACAGTTCACTCTCGCAGGCAAGACTTTCCATGAAGGTGACTTCATTTCTATAGATGGCTCCACCGGTGCTATTTACGAAGGTATCATTCCTACAGTTGATGCAAAAATCGCTGGTGAGTTCGGCCGTATCATGTCTTGGGCAGATAAGTACAGAAGACTTAAAGTACGTACAAATGCTGATACTCCTCATGATGCAGCAAAGGCAATTGAGCTTGGTGCACAGGGCATTGGACTTACACGTACAGAGCATATGTTCTTCAATTCTGACAGAATCGCAGCTTTCCGTGAAATGATTTGCTCCGATACAGTTGAGCAGCGTGTTGCAGCTCTTGCTAAGCTTGAGCCTATGCAGCAGAGCGACTTCGAGGGTATCTATGAAGCAATGCAGGGATATCCTGTAACTATCCGCTTCCTCGATCCTCCTCTCCATGAGTTCGTTCCTACAACTGATGAAGACATCGCAGCTCTTGCTGAGGCACAGGGCAAGACAGTTCAGCAGATTAAAGACATTATCCAGGGACTTCATGAGTTCAACCCGATGATGGGTCACAGAGGATGCCGTCTTGCAGTTACTTATCCTGAAATCGCTGAAATGCAGACACGTGCAGTTATTAAGGCTGCTCTTGCAGTTCAGGCACGTCACAGCGAATGGACAATGGTTCCTGAAATCATGATTCCTCTTACAGGCGAAGTTAAAGAACTTAAGTATGTTAAAGACGTTGTTGTCAGAGTCGCTGACGAACTCATTAAAGAGTCCGGCACAGATATGAAGTACTTAGTTGGTACCATGATAGAAATTCCTCGCGCAGCTCTTACAGCTGATGAGATGGCAACTGAAGCTGAGTTCTTCTCATTTGGTACTAATGACCTTACACAGATGACATTCGGTTTCAGCCGTGATGACGCAGGCAAGTTCTTAAAGTCTTACTATGATACAAAGATTTACGAGAACGATCCGTTCGCACGTGTTGACCAGAAGGGTGTTGGCAAGCTTGTTGATATGGCATGCAAACTCGGTCGTCAGACAAGACCTGAACTCCACCTTGGTGTATGCGGTGAGCACGGCGGAGATCCTTCCTCTGTTGAGTTCTTCCACAAGGTTGGTCTTGACTATGTATCTTGCAGCCCGTTCCGTGTTCCTATAGCACGTCTTGCTGCAGCTCAGGCTGCTCTTAAGGAGAGCAAGTAATTGATATTTTCGGATGCGTTACAATTGAAAGATGTTGTAACGCATCCTTTCTATTATGGGTGAAAAATTGAAGTACACAGATATTTTATTTGATATGGATGGAACGCTCAATGAGTCGGGTCCGGGCATAATTGCATCATTTAAGTATGCAATGAATAAATTAAATATGCCTTTAGCAGATGACGCCGATTTAAATTTTGTAATCGGTCCTCCGCTTGACTTTTCATTTAAAAAACTGAATGTAGATAAAGAAAATATAAAGACAGCTATAAGTTATTACCGCGATTTTTTTACAAAAGAGGGAATGTACATAAATTCAGTCTATGATGGAATTGAAGATGTACTTAAAGAGCTTATACAAAGAGGTTATACATTGCATATTGCAACATCAAAACCGGATATACTTACTAAAGAGATATTAATTCATTTTGATCTTTTAAAGTATTTTAATTTTATAGCTGCTTGTACAATGGATGAAAAGAGAACTACTAAAGATGAAGTTATTGCGTATGCTCTTGAAAATCTATCGCATATAGATAAAAGCAATATTCTTATGATTGGCGACAGATATCATGATATAGAAGGCGCGAAAATAAACGGAATTGATTCTATGGGAGTTCTCTACGGTTACGGAGACAGAGCTGAACTTGAAAATGCAGGTGCTGATTATATTGCACAAACACCAAAGGATATTTTGAATTTTTTATGAAAGACGAAAAGACAAACGTAATGCGGCTGCTTGATGCAGCACACATTAATTACACTCCCCATTTTTACTATGATACAGATGCTGTTTCGGGTGTAGATGTTGCTAAAGTTTTAAATCAGGACCCGGACCATGTTTTTAAAACCCTTGTAACAGTTGGAAAAAGTAAATCCAACTATGTATTTGTAATTCCTGTTAAAGAGGAGCTTAATCTTAAAAAAGCAGCTAATGCATGTGGCGAAAAAAATATTGAAATGATTAAATCTAAAGAACTTCTTCCTCTGACCGGTTATATTCACGGAGGATGTTCACCGATAGGCATGAAAAAGGAGCTGCCCACGTTCATTGACGAGACAGCTCAATTATTCGATACTATTATGTTTTCGGCCGGTAAAATCGGATACCAAGTAGAAGTAAATACCGATGATTTGAATAAAATAATAAATTTTGAATATGCAGATCTCTGCGGAAATACGTGAAAATTTATAGCATTAACATTCCTTGAGTTATAAAGAACTCAGCAAGGATATATGTGAGCATAACAGGGAAATGAGATTTCCATCGTGTTGTTGTCTTAAATCTTACATGGTAAAGAATTGAATCAGAAATAAAGAAGAAGGTTGTTCCGAAAAATACAACAGCTGTTGCTATACATGGTTTGCTCATGAGCATATAAAAAGCTGCGCAATTGTTTAATGCATTGATTATAAGATATCCTGTCATAGGAATGTGCAGGGGTTTATGAATATATGGAACCATGTAATGTACAATTACAAGTGCAGCAAATATATATATCATAGGTATGACTATTATAAGCCATATTGGGATTACACTTAAATTAATATATGGTGTAAAGCTAAGTACAAAGAAGATATGCGAAATCATAAAAGATATAGCGCCGCTTATAAAAATCTTCAGTTTATTTGGTATAAGGAGGACATCTCCAAGCCATGAGAAAAATAATGCAAGGCACATTGTAAATGTGACCGGATTAGCTTTGCACACATAGTAAATTAGAAGAGATGATACTATAAAAGGTTTAGTAATTGCTCTTAATCTTACATTTCTGGTGTAACTTGCATACAAATGGATGATGCCGGAAATCAAAAATATAGCAAGAAAAAAATAAGTAGTCATCAGTAACCTCTGTTGGTTTAATATAAAAATAATATCATGTAAAGTTAAGTCTTTGCAATATATTAACATAAAATATAAAAATATATATGTATATTTTGTTTAATCAAGAACAAGCAGGATCGGATGGGTTCATATGGAAATAAAAATTAAAAAAATAACAGATAATGAGGAGAAAAAATTTTTTTCAATGTTTGTTTCAGACTCTGATCAAAGTGTTGATGAACTTATTGAAAATTATGGATGGATTGCAGACTATGTTGTAGAAAAATTTTCAAAGCTAAGCACAGATATTGAACTTATAGGCAATGATGCTTATGACGCGTTAATCGAGGCAGCGGCTGAATACAATTGCTCTGATGATGAATCATTTTCTCTATATTCAATTAAAAAAATACGTGAAAAGGTGTTTAATACTGTAATTGACGAAGGATATCTGGCCCATCGTAATGAATCAATTACAAATATGCTTATAAGAGCAAAAAATATTGAAAATGTTCTTGGAAATAATATAAATAATGATGTGACAGACTGGAAGGTAGCACAAGCTCTTAATATTAGTGAAACAGAGCTTAATGCTATTATTTACGGCAAAAGCAAATCCGTTGATACTGAGCAATTGAAAGAAATGTCAAAAAAAAGCTCAGAAATCATAAAAAACGTAAAAGAGAACTCTGCCAGGAATGTTCTGAGATATGCATCAAGTAAACTAAATAAATTTATTGATGAGTATAAAGACAGCTGAGATAAACAATTCTCAGCTGTCTTTATAAGGTTTGAATATTATATGCAGTTGTTTTTTTGTGAATTCTTCTTCAAGCTTAAATGAGATCGGATAAATTGTGGATAGTATAAAAATATGAAGGATTTCGAAGCCCTGATAAAACGTGTGGCAAAGTTCATGCCATAAAGAGTTTCGCTGCCGAAAAGAATCTTCAGTATAATATTAAATTGTAAGTATGTACCTTTGCCGATTAGAAGATATGAAAATATAAAAAGAATACAAACCTTATAATGCGTCAAATTCTATAAAATCAGGAATTGGTTTTTGGTAAATCTTACATGTTATAGTTGTGTTAAAATAAGGAGAGATAATTTCGAAAGGAAGTTTTTATAATGGAAAGAACTGAACTTATAAATCAACTTAAACTAATCGTTGGTGATGAAAGAGTTATAACAGATGAGGCATCGGTTCTTGATGCGTCTAAAGACTATATAGGATTTCGCAGATATGAACGTGACTCAGGACACAATCTTGTTCCAAGAGCTGCATGTGTTGTAATGGTTAAAGACACTGAACAGGTAAGTAAAGTGTTGTCTTTTCTTAATACAGAAAAAATAGATGTTGTACCGCGTACAGGTGGATCTTCTGTTACCAGGGGAGTGGAGCCTCAGAAAGGCGGAGTAATTCTTGATGGTTCAGACATGACAGGAATTATAGATATCGACACAGTAAATATGCAGGTAACTGCACGCTGCGGTATGCCACTGGAGCAGCTTGAGAAAACGCTTAATGATCAGGGATATACAACAGGACACTTGCCACAGTCATTGCCGATGGCGCAGCTGGGAGGGCTTGTTGCTACACGCTCTATTGGTCAGTTTTCGACACTTTATGGAGGAATTGAAGATCTTCTTGTAGGACTTGAGGCAGTTCTTGCTGACGGGTCTGTTGTTCGCATTAAGAATGTGCCAAGACGCTCTGCTGGTCCTGATCTTCGTCATATGTTTATAGGGTCTGAAGGTATGCTTGGTTTTGTTACTGAAGTTACGATGAAGATATTTAAATACAGACCTGAAGACAGATGGATGTGTGCATTTCTTATAAAGAGTGTACGTAAAGGTCTTGAAACCATAGCAGATATAATGAGAGAAGGCTATAAACCTGCTGTCGTAAGGCTTCACGACTATGCAGAGCTTAAAGAGGTTATGCATATAAATGTGCCGAAAGATCATGCACTCTTACTGTTTATATGTGATGGTCCTAAATCTGTTAATAAAGCAACGGGCGCTGCAATTTTGAACATTGCACTTCGTCACCATGCAATTCCGCTTGGACCGAAACCGGTTATGACTTGGTATAAAATGAGAAATGATGTATGCAATGATATGGACAAGCCTATTTACTACAATATGGGCGCAATTGCTGATACTTGTGAAATTTCCGCACCATGGTCTGAGATCGCCAATGTTTATGAAAATACCGTTGCACGTATAAAACGTGAAATAAAAAATATTGCAGTTGTCGGAGGACATGCTTCGCACTGCTATGCACAAGGCACAAATATTTATTTCCAGTTTGCACTTATGGAAGATGACTATACAAAAGCCGAGCAGGACTATATGAGCGTGATATCCATTATTATGGAGGAAACTCTCAAGCGCGGAGGCTCCATTGCACATCATCATGGTTCAGGAAAATATCGTACAAGATGGATGCCTGAAGAGCATGGTTCGTCATATCAGCTTATGTATCGCCTTAAAGAAGCACTTGACCCCAATTACATTCTTAATAAGGGTGTAATACTTGTAGATGGTAAAGACAATTGAAGATATCGGTATGCTTTAAAATAGTACCGGATTATGACCAGGTTCCTGCGAAAGACTGGAAGGGAGGACTATCCCTTCCTGACTTTCGTTTTATAAAAAAGAATCTGGGCATTTTTGATGAGGGAGCACTTGAACTTGCTGCGTGCTTTAAAGATTCATTAAAGGATACTTATTTGGAAGCTGTAAGTGTCGGAAAACCGGAACCCATTTTTACTGAAACAATTTATGCTGCAGGATATGATAATGTTGTCTATATCAATAATATCGGCTCTGAATTTGATCCAAGCAATACAGCTAGAGCCCTTGCAGAGTATTTTAAAAATTCAGATACGGATATGATTCTCTGCGGAGAACAGGTAGGTCCTGCCGACAGCGGCACAGTACCATATTTTCTTGGTGGTTTGCTAAATTTTCCTATAATTAACAGCGTTTCGGATATTTTTATAGAAGATAATAAAGTATATATAGAAAGAGATACAGCCGAAGTTACTGAAATTTATGATTATCCTGGTAAAATGATAGCTGTTGTATCTGGATCAAAGCATCCGTATTTAAGGTTTGCGTCATATGAAGAAAAACTTAAAGCTGAAAAAAGAAAATGTGAAAGAAAAACAATAATAACCTTTCCACAGCTTACCCATGTCGTTTTTTCAAAACAAAAAAATGTGAAAAAGAACACTGTTTTTTTGGATGATGCTATGGAGTTGCATAAGCTTATTTCGGAGGTTCATGATGAAAGAGTATGATGTTTGTTCATCTTATTTAAAAGCTTATATTTCTCCGCCATTGGCAGAATTTATTCCTAGAGAAACAACACTTAGTCCCTGCAAAAGACTTGAAAAGGAGCAGTTGCCATTTAGCAAAGCTCGACTTGTATTCGTAGGCGGACGTGGACTTAAAACTAAGACAAATTATCTGCGTCTTAAAGCTTTAGCCGATAAATACGGAGCAGTCTGCGGATGTACAAGGCCTGTTGCCATGAACGGCTGGGAATCATACGATAATTTTATCGGAATATCCGGAGTGAGTCTTAAAAACTGCGTTGTTGTTACATTTGGTGTATCAGGGGCAGGCCCATTTATTAAAGGAATTAAAGACGCGGATATGATAATTTCCATTAATAATGATGCCAATGCGCTTATATTTGATTATAGCGATTATGCAATGGTTACTGACTGCATTAAACTTATTTCCGGTTTGGAGAAATTATGAGCATAAAAAAATTAAATAAAAAACTAAAAAAAATTTACGGTGAAAAAGTACTTTGCGAAGAAAAAGACGGATGTATTGTAGTTTCAGGTGAACTTGATAACTGGGACGATATCGTTAATGCATGCTCTCTTTGTGCAACGAAATACTCCAAAATTCATGTTGTAAACGATATTCAATTCACAGGTGCAGAGATACCGCCGACAAGAGAGCCGACTGTTTCGGATGACTCGCTAGATGGAGATTCTCCCGATGTTTTAATTATCGGCGGTGGAATTACAGGATGCTCACTGCTTCGTGAACTAATGAAATACAAAATTGATGCTTTGCTTGTAGATAAGGAAAGCGATTTTGCCATGCATTCATCTTCGAGAAATGATGGACAGGTTCATCCGGGAGTCGATCTTGGCAATGGTAATTTGAAGCATGAGTATGTACTTAAAGGAAATCATATTTATGATGAGATTTGCCGAGAACTGGACGTAGACTTTAAAAGAGTTGGACAGTATGGCTCTATTACAGATTTTGGAGCACCGGTTCTTTTGTGGTGCTACGGTATGGTAAGAAAATATATAAACCATGTTTCCGATACAAAAACAATAAGCGCAAAAAAACTGTATGAACTTGAGCCTAATTTTAATCCGGGATTTAAGGCCGGACTTTATAACCCCTCATCAGGTGTCGTTTCTCCATATGAACTTACAATTGCATATGCAGAAAATGCCGTTATGAACGGTGCCAGAGTTTCTCTTGATACTATGGTAAAAAGCATGACTTTAAAGGAGAATAAAATTGTAGAAGTTAAAACCAACCGGGGTACGATTTATCCAAAAGTCGTTGTAAACTGTGCCGGAACATTTGCCGAAGATATTGCTGCTATGGCAGGTGATAGGTTCTTCTCAATACATCCGAGAAAAGGTACCAACTCAATTACAGATAAAAAATCAGGTTCTATCGTAAGGGGAATAACATCGGTTAAATCTATTTTTTCATACTCCGGAAAAACGCATACAAAGGGTGGAGGAATTCTTCATACTATACACGACAATCTCCTGCTTGGACCGGATGCTGTTGAAACATATGAAAAAGAAAATTTCGCTACTGAAAAAAGCAGTGTAGATGCTGTCTTTTTAAAACAGCAGCAGGCGGTTTCGAAGGTAGATAAAAAAGATATTATTACATATTTTACAGGAGTAAGAGCTCCGACTTTTGAAGAGGACTTTATCTTAGAGCGCGGAAGAAAAACGAAAAATATTGTTCATCTTGTTGGAATCCAGTCTCCGGGACTTACTGCAGCACCGGCATTTGCAAAAGATATGGCTGAAGTTGTTAAGGATGTTCTTAGCGAGCAACTTAAGGTTGAGCAAAATTTGCAGTTTAATCCTATAAGAAAAGGTATTCCCAAGCTTAGTAAAATGAGCGATGAGGATAGAAATGAACTTATAAAAGAGAATCCGGATTACGGCATTATTGTTTGCAGATGCGAAGAAATAAGCAGAGGTGAAATAATCGATGCACTAAATTCTCCGTGCTGCCCCAAAACTGTAGATGCTGTTAAACGGCGTGTAAGACCCGGTATGGGAAGATGTCAGGGCTCATTTTGCATGCCGCAGGTAATTAAAATAATAAGCGAACATACAGGAATTCCTGAGTATAAGGTTAATAAAGTAAACGATAAATCATTCATTTCTTTTTCAAATGCCGAAAAAGGAGGAATATAATGCCAACTAACTATGATGTAATTGTAATCGGAGGAGGACCTGCCGGACTTTCAGCTGCAATCGAGGCAAAGAAAAGTGGAGCAAGTGTATGCATTATCGAAAGAGAAGAAAAGCTCGGTGGTATGCTTAAACAATGTATTCATGACGGCTTTGGTCTTATTACATTTAATGAAAAACTTACAGGTCCGGAGTTTGTCGCAAGGTTTATAGATGAGGCGAAATCTCTTGAAATTAAATTTTATCTTCAGACCTTTGTTACAAGAATAGAGAAAAACAGCGGTATTTTTAACCTTACACTTGTAAATAAGTCAGGACTATTTACTCTCTCATCAAAAGCTATTGTATTTGCTACTGGATGCCGCGAAAGAAGTGCAAAACAAGTAAGTATACACGGTACAAGGCCTGCAGGCGTAATTACAGCAGGTGCTGCTCAGAATCTTGTTAATTTGCATGGCCTTAAAATTGCAAAACGATGTGTCATTATAGGATCTGGCGATATAGGACTTATTATGGCAAGAAGACTCACATATGAAGGGTGTGAGGTTGTTGGTGTTTACGAAGTTAAGGATAAACCATCAGGCCTTCAGAGAAATATTGAGCAGTGTCTTAATGATTTTGATATACCTCTATATCTCAATTGTACTGTTACTAAAGTTTTCGGACATGACAGGCTTGAAAGAGTTGAAATAATGAAAGTTGACAGCAATTTCAAACCAATTGACGGAACGGAGCAATATATAGATTGTGATACATTGATTGTATCGGTCGGACTTATTCCTGAAAATGAACTGCAGGAGTCAATTGGAGTTGCTATAGATTCTGCAACTGGCGGACCAAGCTGTGATGAACAACAAATGACAAATATTGTAGGTGCATTTTCCTGCGGCAATTGTCTGCATGTTTTCGACCTTGTGGATAAGGTTACGATAAGCGGAAAAAATGCCGGAAAATATGCAGCGCAGTATGTGCTTGGAGGAAATATAATATGATTCGAAATATTACATGTATTGTCTGTCCAAACAGCTGCAGTTTAAAAGTAAGTATAGATGGAGACAACATAACAGTTGAAGGTAACAGATGCAATCGCGGAATGCAGTTTGCTCTTACTGAAATAAAAAATCCTGTTCGAACAGTAACTTCAACAGTTGCTACGACATTTAAAAAACATGTTGTTCTTCCGTGCAGAACGACAAAAGAAGTGCCTAAAGAAAAGGTGTTTGATGTTATAGAGCAAATCAATAAGGTGCTTGTCGATAAACCTCTTAAAAGGGGAGACATTATAATAGAAAATATTCTCGGACTTGATTCCGATATTATTGCAACTACAGATTTACTTGAGGAGGAGAGGTACTAATGGCAGACAGAATAGCATTGACTTTTGATATAGGTACGCAAAGCTGCAGGGCTGTACTTGTTAACAACCATGGCGAGATTATTGGAAAGCACCAGATTGCATATGATCCGCCATACTATTCACCCGAACTGGGATGGGCAGAACGTGATGCTAAATCCTATTTTGAATTTATGTGTCAGGCATCATCCAATCTTAAGAAAAAATATCCGCAGGCGTTTGAAAAAATTGAAGGTGTTTCGATTACTTGCATAAGAGATTCTATCGTAAATGTAGATAAGGACGGTAAGACTTTAAGGGATGCAATAATTTGGCCTGACAGCAGAAAAACTTCCGGAAGTCCAAAACTAACACCTGTTCAGAAGACACTTTTTAAAACTATCGGATTATCTGAATTCATTGATTTTCAGTACAAGAAAAGTTTTGTTAACTGGATAATGGAGAATGAACCGGAAATTTGGGATAAAACATATAAGGTTATGTTTTTATCTGCATATCTCACGTATTCACTCACAGGAGTATTTACAGATGCCGTTGCCAGTACTGTAGGTCATCTTCCTTTTGATGTAAAAAGCAGAAACTGGGCTCCAAAAGGTGCACTTACAAGACCTGTATTTGATGTACCTGAGGAAAAACTTGTCGAACTGACCGATTCATGTGAAATAATGGGTACAGTTACTCAAGAAGCAGCCCAATTATCCGGACTTAAAGAAGGAACACCTGTTTTTGCTTCAGGATCTGATAAAGCATGCGAGATTATAGGTCTCGGATGTGTAAAAAAAGAGCAGGCAGCTGTATCATTCGGGACTATGGCAACAGTTTCATTTAACAGCCCTTCCTATATTGAGGCACAGAGTTTTCTTGCACCTTATCCGAGTGTTGTGAAAAACTGGTATAACCCTGAACAGGAACTTTACAGAGGATATTGGCTCGTATCTTGGTTTAAAAATGAATTCTGCGCAGATGAAGCCATGGAAGCGCTTAAATCCGGGAAAATAGTTGAGGAGGTCCTGAATGAAGGGCTTGAAGAAGTACCTCCCGGATGCAATGGTTTGTTCCTGTCTCCGAATTTTTCACCAGATATTATGAAGCCATATTCCAGAGGCGGATTTATAGGACTTGCAGATTATCATACTAAAAAACATATGTACAGGTCTGTAATTGAAGGTATAAACTTTACCCTCATGGAGGGAATCAGAAATATAGAGAAGAAGGGTAAATTCAAATTTGAGGAACTGAGAGTTGCAGGAGGCGGTTCAAGGTCACCTGAAATCTGTCAGATTACCGCAGATATGTTCGGAATCCCTGTAATTCGTACATCAACACATGAAGCTTCTGCCTTAGGAGCTGCTGTGGCAGTGTTTGTCGGACTGGGCGAATTTGACAGTTTTGAAAGTGCATGCGAAAATATGGTGCATGATACAGACGTGTTTGAACCCAACGCTAAGAACACGGAACTTTATAATGAGTTGTTTGAAATTTATAAAAAATTATTCCCAACTTTAAAACCGATTTATAAGAAACTTACGGAATTGTATAAAAAATATTAAAAAAAGCAGTTATACATGAAATGTAAGTTTGACAAGCGTATATCAATTTTGTAAAATTAATTAGTTAATATTTTGTTTAAATAGAAAGGAAATTTTTATGGCACACAGAGCGAATATACTTAAGCTTGCTTCCAAAATCTCCCTTGAAAGTTTGACTTACACGGGCATTACTTATAATGATCCCGAGTACAAGATTCTTGAGCCTATCGTAGATGATGACATGTGCATCGTTATGAATCACCTCAAGCTTGATACTCCGAGAACGGTGGAAGATATAGCTGCACGCTGCAAAAAAGATGTTGAATGGACAAAGACTCAGGTAGATAAACTCCTTGATACCGGTGTTATTCGTATTAAATATTTAGATGACGGTAAAGAAGGATACTTCTATCCTATTTGGGTTCCCGGCATCATGGAAGGTATTCTTGCAAATAAAGAGCAGTGCGAGAAATATCCTGTACTCGGTGAATGCTTTGAAGAATACACAAGAAAAAGAGTTGCAATGCTTGCACCTATGGCAAACTCCGGCAAGGCCGGCATGTTCTTTATGCGTGTTATGCCTGTTATGAGTGCTGTTGAAAACAATTCTCGTACTGCAGAATATGATGAAGTAAAAACACTTGTCGAAAAGGCAACTGCAATTTCCGTAGGACCTTGCTCATGCAGACGTTCCAGAAGACTTATGGGTGAAGGCTGTGGACACCTTGAAGATGATATGTGCATGTACTTAAACGACAATGCAATTACATATTCAAGAATGGGTTCTCACAGACTTATATCCAAAGAGGAAGCTTATGAAGTTTTAAAACGTGCTGAAGATAACGGACTCGTTCATGAAATTAACCAGACTCCGGGATTTGAAGATGCTACTGCTATATGCAACTGCTGCGGATGCTCATGCTATGCACTTCGTGTTGCTGAAATGTTCCGTTCAAAGAATGCTATCAGATCAAACTTCGTAGCACGAGTAAATAAAGATAACTGTGTAGCTTGCGGACAGTGTGTTGAAAACTGCCAGACAAACGCACTTAAGCTTGGACAGAAGCTTTCCAAAGTTGATCCTCATGTATCTGATGCTTACGATACTGATGCTGCTATTCCGTTTGATGCAAAATCATATAATATGGAATATCGTACAAATCGTAGTGACGTTATGGAATCCGGTACTTCTCCTTGTAAGGCAGCATGCCCTGCTCATATCGCTGTACAGGGTTACCTTAAGCTCGCATCTGAAGGAAGATATCTTGACGCTCTCGAACTCATTAAGAAAGAAAACCCGTTCCCGGCTGTCTGCGGACGTATATGCAATAAACCTTGTGAAAATGCATGCTCAAGAGCTGCAATTGACGATGCTGTTGCAATTGATGATGTAAAGAAATTCATAGCAGAAAAAGATCTTGACGAAGCTACAAGATTTGTTCCTAAACTTCTCAACCAGACAGGAAAACCATATCCTGAAAAGATTGCTGTTATTGGTGCAGGTCCTGCAGGACTTTCATGTGCATACTATCTTAAGGTAAAGGGATATCCTGTAACTGTATTTGAAAAAGAAGAAAAGCTCGGTGGTATGCTCACTCTTGGCATTCCTGAGTTCAGACTTGAAAAGAACGTTATCGGCTCTGAAATCGATGTTCTTAAAGAAATGGGCGTTGAATTCAAGACAGGCGTTGAAGTTGGCAAGGATGTTACACTTGATGATCTCAGAAATGAAGGATATAAAGCATTCTATCTTGGAATCGGTGCACAGAAGAGCGCAACACTTGGAATTCCGGGAGAAGACGCAATCGGAGTATTCTCCGGCATAGAGTTCTTGAAAGATATTAATCTTGATAAGAAACCTGAAATAGGAAAGAAAGTATGCGTTATCGGCGGTGGTAACGTTGCAATTGACGTTGCACGTTCTGCAGCTCGTCTCGGCGCAGCTGTTACAGTTGTATATCGTCGTAAGGAAGAAGATATGCCTGCAGATCCTGAAGAAGTTGCAGAAGCAAAGGCAGAAGGCGTTAAATTCTTATTTGAACATAAGCCAGTTGAAATTGTTACTGCTGATGGCAAGGTAACAGGACTTAAGTGCGACGGAGATGAGTGCGCTTGTGATGCTGTTATTACAGCTATTGGACAGAAGATTGATGCAGCTGCATTCGGTCTTAAGTTAGGTGAGAAGGGTAATGTTCTTGTAGATAAGAAGACATACCAGACATCTACACCTGATGTATTCGCAGGCGGTGACGTTATTACAGGACCTAAGTTTGCAATTGATGCAATTGCAGCCGGCAAAGAAGGATCCATTTCAATCCACCGTTACGTACATTCCGGTCAGACTCTTGACTTCGGTCGTGATCCTAAGGATTATAAAGCACTTGATAAAGATACATTTGCATTTGATCCTAACGGATTTGATAATACTCCGAGACAGAAGGCAGTAGATCCGAAGCTTGATGAAGCTATGAAGACATTTAAGGATCTTCGCGGAACTCTTACTGAAGAGCAGATTAAGAAGGAAGCTGACCGCTGCCTTGGCTGTGGCTGTGTTGTTGTTAATGAAGACCTCTGTGTAGGATGCGGTATATGCACTACAAAATGTAAGTTTGATGCTATTTCCCTTGAAAAGACAATAGATAATAAGGGCGAGCAGTACTTCAAGACATTACTTACAATGGTTGGAAATGTTCCGGCTACTGCAGGAAGACTTGTAAGAAAGAAACTCGGTGGCTGATATGCATGAGATTGGTGTAGTCCGGTCTATGCTTAAGACCATTGATGATTTCTGCGAAGCGAATAATGTCAATCAAGTAGAAGAAATAATACTTGATATCGGAGAATTGTCTCTGGTTATTCCCAAATATGTAGAGGATATTTACGGACCTCTTGTTGAAGGTACAAAATATGCCAATACAAAACTCGTTATAAATGAAGTGCCAGGTCTTGCTGAATGCGAGGATTGTGACGAAATTTTCAATGTAGTTGAAAATAAAGGATATTGTCCTAATTGTGGAAGTTTTGAAAAGACTGTCCTTTCAGGCGAAAATTTCACAATCAGAGAAATTCATACAAAAGACGACTGATATAAAATGGCATTAATACTGAATTTATAATTTAAGAATATCAGCACAGTTCGGAGTTGTACGAACTGTGCTGATATTTGATATGATGCTTAATGTAAATTCATTGTTAACTGTCGAGAATTTGCTGTTTTTTTGATTTCTATTATGATATTCTATTTACGGAAAACAGAAAAATTAGGAGGATTATTAAATGAAGAAAATCTTAAGCATTTTGCTTGTATTTATTATGATTTTTGCTTTGTGTGCATGCGATGAAGCTGCTAGCACTGCGGTTACAAAATCTGAAACCACTCCAGCTGTTTCAGAAACAACTTCTGTGCCTGAAAATGCTAATTCAAATGCCGAGCCTACAGCCGTACCGGTATCTGCCGATTCCTATGATGGTCAGTGCAATCTCATTTTTCAAAATTTAGCAACTATGCTGCTCACATCAGATGGTGATGTTTACTGTACAGTAACGGACCTTGACCATAATGGGCGCCTTGAATTTATTAGTGCCGCTACTGTTGGTACTGGTATGCATACTACCGCCAAGATTTTTGAAGTTAATGAAACTTATGACGGTTTAAAAGAAGTTACCCAGAATCTTCAAAGCGGAGCTAGTATGCCGGAAATTATTATGAATGCAACTGATACTTACAATAATGCCGGTACCTATTCATATGTATTTAAGGATGTAACCCGTGACGGTATGGATAAAAATTATACTGTCAATTGTTCGCTTACATTAAAAAACGGTACCTTGAGTGTTGAATATCTCGGACAGGAAGCAACTGTTGTTATAAATGGTATTACAGCTGTTGAGTATTATGATGCAAATGGAAATATAATAGGACCGGATGAATATAATGCTCTTGGTAAGGTCAGCGGTACTGCTAGCAGCACTAATTTTGACTGGATAAAAACTTCTGAAGCTTCTTCTGCATCAAAACTTTACAGTTGTTATCAGATTTTTGCCGGAGATGTGCAGCCGGCTGTTGTTGTTGAAAGTTCAGCTCAGACCACACCTACTCCGTCTATAGTAATAGTAACTCCGGGATTCCTTTGCATAACCAAGAACCCGACAAATGAAAGCCACTATGTAGGAGAAACAGCCATATTTGTTGCAAAAGCCGATAATTGGGACACATGTGCTTGGACTTTTACATCTCCGAACGGTAGCTCATATAATGCAACTTCTTTCTGCTCTATGTATCCTTATGTGGGCGTCAGCGGAGCTTATGACGGAACTTTATATGTCTCAAATCTTGTTGAAGCTTTAAACGGATGGAGTTGTTTCTGCACGTTCTACAGCAGTAACGGACAAACAGCACGTACTAACACAGTCTACATGTATGTAAGTGAAAAACCAACTCCTGTATATAGTCAGTGTGATGGATATTATAATGCTGCAGGTTCTGATAACTATGCAACTGCAATTTATATTCCAATTACTGGACAGACAGTATATGTTAGTACAAGTATGGTAAACTTTGTTAATACTCCCTATGATGGTTGCTCCTGCACAGTATTCTATACTGGCAATACCCCAACGGGTAACTCTGATGGAAGTATATATTCCGTAACTGTATACGGCGGTTATACACCGGCACCAGATCCGAGCCCAAGTGTAGCTTACGGTTCACTCGGAACGCAGGAAACTATGAGCACAATACCTATATATGTTGGTAACGGTGTTTACTATGTTTCTCTCGATATTATTTCTCCGACAGGTAGTGACCTTTATGAAGGTAGATCCTGCACAGTTTATTATTATGACAGCTTAGATAATATCGTATCGGTTGTTCTCAACTGATGATACTTATTGAGTTAAGTCTGGTTTAGGTCAATTAATCATAATAATCTCCTTAGATAAGCTGATATTTCAGTTTATCTAAGGAGATTTATTTTTTGAGCAATCTTTTGTATTGTTGTAATAAATAGAATGTTGTATTATTAAACAAAAATATTTTGGGGGTTAAAATGAAAAATATTCTTGCGGTTATGCCGATTGACAGTGATTATTTCTGCGATGAAATTAGTAAAGCAGCTGGTGAAAACAAAGTTAAATTTGTTTTTGCAAAAGATGTAGAGCAGTCGGATGTTGATAATGCTGATATTGTTATAGGTAATGTTCCACCAAAATTTCTTAATGAACAAAAAATTGGGTTTATGCAGCTTACTTCCGCCGGAGCTGATGCATATGTAAAAGAAGGTATTTTATCCAGAGATACAGTGCTTTGCTGCAGTACCGGTGCATACAGTCAGACTGTAGCTGAGCATGCTCTTGCATCTACTCTCATGCTTATAAAAAATCTTCATCTTTATAGAGATGACCAAATGAATTCAAAGTGGACGGATGAAGGAGATACATCATCTGTTGACGGAGCTACAGTTCTCGTAATGGGACTTGGTGACATAGGCAGATATTATGCCAGAATGGTGAAAGCTCTCGGAGCATATGTTATAGGAGTTAACAGACGCGGTGGGAATAAACCGGAATTTGTAGATGAACTTTACACAACTGATCAATTTGACAAAATTGTACCGAGAGCCGATATTATTATGTCAATTCTTCCGGGAACAGCGTCCACTGAATATTTTTACACAATAGAAAGATTTAAGCTAATGAAAAACAGTGCAGTTTTTCTTAATATGGGAAGAGGAAATGCTGTTAGCGCAGATGTTCTATATGAAGCACTTACAAACGGATATATACGGTCTGCTGCAGTTGATGTATTTGAAAAAGAACCTCTTGATTCTTCAAGTAAGTTGTGGTCGCTTAAAAATCTTGCAATTACTCCTCATGCATCAGGATTTTTCCATCTGCCGGCAACAATAAGAAGAGTTACTGATATTTGTGCATCTAATTTGAATTCCTATTTAAATGGTGGGGAGCTAAAAAACATTATAGATTATGAATCAGGCTATAAAAAATGATTTTTGAACGGATTTTATCGATTAAATTATTTTTTTAAATTTAATATGTTTTAAATATATAAAATAATTGATATAATATATTTCAATGGCTAAAAAAGAGAATCAACTGATAGATTTAAAAAAACATATAACAAAAGATGCCCAAAGAAGATATATCCGAAATATTGAGAAGGAAAAATTACTTTCTCATGTTTTTGATGATTTTGGTCATATTAATGGTCAGCACAGGTTCCCTGTGGGGTCTATGTATTTTGGCAACAGTACTGCAGGCTTTGCAGCATGTGAAGTTATTGCTATTTATAATGTTTTGAAAGATATTGGCAGACCTGTAAGACTGGCAGATCTTATCTTTTATGACGAAGTTTTGGGATATATGTTCTTTAGAGGTATTTTCGGGACTAAAATCCGTAAAATCGGAACATTCCTTGAAAAGCTTGAAGTACCTTACATTCAATTGAATGTAAGGGATTTTCTTGATATAGCCAGAAACAACGGGTTTAAAGATGGTCAGATATTTATTTTAACAATCATGACAAGGGGTGATTTGCCGATATCCCCGGTTCATACGTTTGAAACTGTTTACCGTGATAATAAATGGGTTGTATTTAACAGATTTAACAACGATGAACGAGGCAGAATCTACAATAATGTGGGTGAGATCCTTCATAATGGTGAAAACATTGGAAAATTAATTTCAGTATATAAGGTGGAAATTTAATGTCTATTCTAAACGCAATTGAATTACTAAGTGGTATAGCTTTATTTTTGTACGGCGTATCGCTTATGGGTAACGGACTTAATATGGCAGCAGGAAATAAGCTTGAACTGGTGCTGTATCGTCTTACGGCCAATCCTTTTAAAGGACTGCTATTAGGTGCTCTTGTTACTGCACTTATTCAGTCATCATCGGCTGCAAGTGTTATGGTAGTGGGTTTTGTTAACTCCGGTATGATGCAGTTTACTCAGGCTTTATATATAATATTAGGTTCTATACTTGGCACTAGTGTCACCGCTTGGATTACAAGTCTTTCGGCTCTGGGCTCATCGGGCGGAATCATGGATTTGTTTTCAACTGCCGCAATTACAGGCATTTTTGCTATTGCCGGTATTATTCTTTATAAATTCTCAAAAAATAAAACTAAGAATCACGTTGGAAATATCCTACTTGGTTTTGCTGTACTTATGACAGGTATGTCTGCAATGAGTGCCGCTGTTTCTCCTTTAAAGGAAAGTGCAGAATTTATAGGCTTTCTTACGAAGTTCTCAAATCCTGCATTAGGGATTATTGCAGGTATGGTATTTACGTGCATTATACAATCATCGGCAGCTGCTGTTGGTGTACTTCAAGCCCTCGCTCTTACTGGTGCTTTGACATTTTCTACTGCGTTTCCAATTATTCTGGGTATTGCAGTTGGCGGTGCAGTTCCTGTACTTCTAAGTGCTCTCGGAGCCAGTACAAACGGCGTTAGGACTGCGCTTTCTCATCTTTTGATGGATATTTTCGGAGCTTTGCTTTGCGGAATACTGTTTTATGCGGTTAATGCTTTTGTAAAGTTTCCATTTGTTGATGAAAAACTCAGTATTGTAGGTGTCGCTGTACTTAATACTGCTTTTCGTTTTGCAACTGCAATATTACTTTTCCCGCTTATGCCGCTTATTGCAAGAATTGCAGAATCTTTTGTTAAAGATAATAATGTTGTAGAACTTACAGATATAGATAAACTTGAGGATAGATTCATTATTCATCCTGCTCTTGCAATTGAGCAGAGCCACATAGTAATTGACAATATGGCTAATACCGTGAAGGAAAACCTTGAACTTGCGTTTAATCTTCTCGATAATTTTTCGCAGGAAACCTATGAAAAAGTTATAGATATTGAGAATAAGGTCGACCACTACGAAGATGCTCTTGGAACATATCTAATTAAGATTTCAAAGGGAGAACTTGGGGCTAAGCAAAATGCTGAACTATATAAGTTCCTTCATGCAATTACAGACTTTGAAAGAATTTCAGACCATGCAATGAATATTGCTGAAAATGCAAAAGAAATTTTCGATAAGCAGATTGTTTTTTCAAATCAGTGTATTGATGAAACCACTGTACTTATTAAAGCTGTAAAAGAGATTGTTGATTTGGTCATAATTTCTTTCGTTGAAGAAGATACCGATAAAGCCAAACATATTGAGCCACTCGAGGAAACAATTGATGACCTTTGCGATATTATAAAAGATCATCATGTTTCAAGACTGCAGACAGGCGATTGTACACTTGAGCATAGTTTCGTATTTAACGATCTCCTTACAAATCTTGAAAGAATTTCAGACCATTGCTCTAATATAGGAATTTCAATTATTGAATCGTCAACAATGATTTTTGATGCTCATAAGTATTCAGATAATCTCAGAATAGATCAGAATCATCAGTTTGAAATGTTGTTTGAAGAGTATTCAAATAAGTATAAGATATAGGCAAATAATATGATTGATACGGTTATTTTTGATATGGACGGTCTTATGTTTGATACGGAAAGACTGTATTTGAAAATATTTGCAGAAGTTCTTGAAAAACATGGCATTTCTAATCCTAAAGATTTAAAATCGATTATAACAGGTGCGTCGGAAAAGGATATCCTTAAATCCATCTCGGTAAATGTTGGTAAAGACAAAAATATTAGTGTAGATGATCTTGCCATAGAAGTAATTGGTCTGATGCACAAATATATTGATGAATTCGGAGTTCCTGTAAAACCAGGACTCTACGAACTTTTAAAATATTTAAAAGAGAATGACTATAAAATTGGAGTTGCATCATCTTCAAGACGTGAAACGGTCGATCATAATCTCAAAAAAGCAGAAGTAATAAAATTTATAGATGTGATTATCTGCGGTGATGAGGTTAAAAACTGCAAGCCTGATCCGGAAATTTATTTGATAGCTGCAAATCAGCTTCTTTCTTCTGTTGATAGCTGCTTGGTACTTGAAGATTCCATAAAAGGAATAGAGGCAGCATCCAGGGCCGGAATGAAGGTGATTTGTGTACCGGATCTCGAGGTTCCGGATGATGAACATATCAAACTTACAGAAGCTGTTTATAAATCTCTTGATGAAGTGATTTTTTATCTTGAAAATGTCGAATAAATAAAAGATAATAAAAATATAAAAATTTGACTTAAAGGAGTGGAGACCGTGGAATTAAATTATCCAAGTGATTTTGATGTCATAGTTGAAAAAGCTAAAGCTTACGGAAAACCTGCCAGAGTCGTAATAGCTGCAGCAGACTGTGAGAACATTCTTCGCGGAACATTTCAGGCGGCAAGAGATGGATTCGTCAAACCTATTCTTGTAGGTAATGATGATAAAATAAATGCTGTTATAGATGAAATAGGTGAAAAGGATGTTGATTATTCCATTCATGTGTGTCATGGAGGAGATAATCCTGTTCAATATGCTATTGAAATGATTAATGCAGGTGATGCAGACATTTTAATGCGTGGCAATACTCAAACGCGAGATTATCTTATGCCTATACTCAATAAAGCAAATCACCTTGTTAAAGATAACAGACTTGTAACTCATGTTGATTTCCTTAAAATTCCGGGTTATGAAAAATTAATGGCAATATCTGACGTTACACTGATTATAAAACCCACAATGGATGATAAAATAGTCATATTGCAGAATATGGTTGAAGCGATGAATGAGATGGGCATAAATCATCCTAATATTGCGCTTCTTGCAATGGTTGAAAAACCGAGCTTCCATATGAGGGATACTGTTGAAGACCAAACACTTACAAAGAAACATCTGGCTAAGCCTTATGCAGATTGCAATCTTTATGGTCCTATAGCTTATGATTTAATTATAAGCAAAGATGCGGCAAAACTTAAGAATTTTGACTGTTCGTATTGTGGGGAATTTGATGGTATAGTTGTACCGGACCTTATGTCAGGAAATCTTATGATAAAGGTTCTGCAGCGAAATGCCGGAGCCGTAGGTTTTGGAATGCTTGTAGGTGCTAAAGTTCCTATTGCTATTGCCTCTAGAAGTGATGAGCCGCTTCATACTTACCTTTCTCTTGCGGCATGTGTTGCATCATTAAACGCATAACCTTATTAATATAAATTTTGATATTTATTTTATATTACATTAATTAACAACATTTTTTAAAATTTGCATTTCGGAAGATATGCTAGGGAGTAATAATATGTATACAGCTATTATTGGATTTTTAAACGATATTCTTTACAGACCATATGTGGTGCCTCTTATTCTTCTTGCAGCCGGTCTTTTCTTTACCTTCAGGTCAAAGTTCATTCAGGTGCGTCTCTTTAAGGAGATGCTTCATGTGGTGAATGAAAAACCAAGCGATGAAGGTGGTATTTCATCATTTGCTGCATTGATGGTGTCAACAGCATCGCGTGTTGGTACAGGAAACATCATCGGTGTTTCAACTGCTCTTTGCACAGGCGGAAGCGGAGCTATTTTCTGGCTTTGGATTACTGCATTTGTCGGTGGCGCGTCAGCTTTTGTTGAGTCTACACTTGCTCAGATATATAAGAGAAAAGATGACGATGGAAGTTCTTACGGTGGACCTTCATACTATATGGAAACAGCCCTTGGACAGAGATGGCTTGGCGTAATTTTTTCAGTAATAATTATTCTTACATATGCAGTTGGATATAACATGCTTGCCTCATATAATCTGCAATCCTGCTTCTCTGGATTCTCCTTTTATAGTAATGCTACTCCACTTATAATAGGAATAATATTGGCGGTTCTTTTTGCATGGATAGTACTTGGCGGAGGGAAAAAGCTTACAAAAGTTACAGGATGGCTTGTACCTATAATGGGTATTCTTTATGTAATAGTTTCACTACTGGTACTTGTTATAAATTTCAGAAATCTTGGTGGAATGTTTGCAGATATTTTCAGCAAGGCCTTTGATTTTAAGGCAATCTTCGGAGGATTTACTGGAAGCTGTGTAATGTGGGGAATAAAGAGGGGACTTTACAGTAACGAAGCCGGTATGGGTTCAGCTCCAAATGCGGCCGCAACTGCAGATGTTTCTCACCCGGCAAAGCAGGGCCTTGTTCAGATGCTTTCTGTTTTTATAGATTCATTGCTTATCTGCACTGCAACTGCATTTATGTGCCTTTCATCCGGAATTACTCCAACAGCAGAGGCTTCAGGTGCTCCTTATGTACAAACTACACTTCAGGCATCTCTTGGTAGTTTCGGTCCTATTTTCATAGCTGTTGCGCTTTCACTTTTTGCATTCACAACACTTATCGGAAACTACTACTACTGTGAGGGATGTCTCAGATTTATACTTAAGAAAAAGCCGGGTAAAACGTTACTACTTGTATTTCGTATCGTTGCTTCAGCTCTTGTACTGCTCGGTGCTGTACTTTCTGCAGGAATCGTATGGGATACTGCGGATGCACTTCAGGGCTTGATGGTAGTTATTAACATTCCTGTTATTTTAATTCTCACCAAACCTGCAATGAATGCACTCAAAGATTATACTGAACAGAGAAAGAACGGAAAAAATCCGATATATTTAGCAAAGAATTGTGGTATTCAGGAAGATACTGAATACTGGAAATGATATTAGATATTAATAAATTTAAACCCCAGCACCGAATATTTGGTGTTGGGGTTTAAAATATATTTTGCATTTAAATGCTTTGCTTAAATTCGATTATATCAATTTTTCAAGTGCTGCAAGTTTCAAACTTGTACAGAAAATCTTCATTGCACTTTCCAGTTCATTTAATGGTGGATAACTCGGAGCTATACGGATGTTTGAATCCTCGGGGTCTATTCCGTAGGGGAATGTAGCGCCTGCGCCTGTCATAACAACACCTGCATCTTTGCATAAGGCAAGTGTACGTTTGGCTATTCCGGGTACTGTATTGACTGAAACAAAATATCCCCCATGAGGCTTTTGCCAGGTAGCTATACCTAAATCTTCAATATTACTAAGATTATCCAGCACACATTTGAATTTTGGTCCGAGTACGCTTGCATGTTTTTTCATTATTTCCAGTGTGTGCTCTTTATCCTTTAAGTATTTAACGTGGCGAAGCTGATTGATTTTATCGTATGATATTATTTCAACAGTCAAAAGAGACATCATATATTTGATATTTTCAACAGAGCTGGCCATAACCGAAATTCCGGCACCGGGGAAAGTGACTTTTGAAGTCGATGCAAATTCATATACCATATCCGGATTTCCGGCTTCTTTGCACAGAGATATAATATCTTCGAATGGTAGATACTCTCCTTCAAATTCATGAATGCAGTATGCGTTATCCCACATGATAGTAAAATCTTCTGCAGCCGGCTTTAAAGATGCAAAACGATGTACTGTTTCGCTGGAATAAACTATACCGTCAGGATTTGAATATTTTGGTACACACCATATTCCTTTTACGCTCGGGTCTTTGATAAGCTCTTCAACCATGTCCATGTCAGGACCTGTTGAAGTCATTGGTATCGTTATTAATTCAAAACCAAATGATTCTGTGATTTTAAAGTGCCTGTCATAACCGGGAGCAGGGCAGAGCCATTTTAAATTATCCTGCTTAGACCAAGGACATTTGCTGTTTTTAAGTCCATGTGTCATGGCTTTGGATATAACGTCATACATAAGGTTTAGAGATGCACTTCCACCTATAAAACATTCTTCTTCGTTGCATCCGAGAATTTCTGCAAATAGTTTCTTTGCAGCGGGAAGCCCGGATAACTCACCATAGTTTCTCGCGTCTATTCCATCACTTACACAATCCTCAGGGGTTTTAATTACAGTTAATATATCTGATATTAAATCAAGCTGAGCTGAGCCAGGCTTTCCACGTGCCATGTTCAGCTTTAAACCTTCAGATTTAAGCTTTTCATAGTTTGCTTTTTCATAGTTGAATTGCTCTTGCAACTGCAATGCAGACATTTCAGTATATTTCACTTTTTTGTACTTCCTTATATTTTAAATTCCAATGTATTTTACACCTTAAATTTATTGCTTACAATATAAATAAAAACAAGAGCCAATAATTGGCTCTTGTTTTTACTGATTTTCAATCATTCGGTAGCCAACGCCGACCTCTGTAAATATATATTTCGGTTCGGCTGGATTCTTTTCGAGTTTTCTTCTTATATTTGCCATATTAACACGTAAAATTTGGTTGTTTCCTATGTTGGACTGCGGTCCCCAAAGTTCTTTCATAATAAAATCGTAGGTCAAAACTTTACCGGAACAGCGAGATAGCAATGAAACGAGCTTAAATTCATTTTGAGTAAGATGTACATTTTCACCGTCAACAGTTACTAAATGCCTGTCATAATCTATAACAAGACCATCAGCCTCAAATTTTGTACTCCCGGTGCTGAAGCCGCTTTGTCTTGAATGGCGCATTGCAACTTTTACCCTTGCAAGAAGTTCTGCTGCTGAAAATGGTTTGGTTATATAATCATCGGCGCCTCTGTCCAAACAATCGACTTTGTCACTTTCACGTGTTCTAGCAGATACGACAACGATAGGTAGCTGTGTCCATTGTCTTACAGAATCAATTATATTTACACCATCAATATCTGGTAATCCTAAATCGAGAATTATAAGATCGGGACAATGAGAACTTATCATAGAAAATGCTTCGCTGCCGGTCGAAGCAAGTAAAACATCATATCCGTTTTCGTTTAATATTGCTTTTATAAAACTTGAAATACCGCGTTCATCTTCTATGATTAGAACCTTATCTTTAATTATCATTAATAATTTCTCCTTTAGGTAAAGTAAATATAAATTCAGCACCAAAATCATTGTTGTTGAGAGCCTTAATGGTGCCGTTATGTGCCTCAACTATAGTTCTGCATACGCTAAGACCAATCCCCATAAATTTGCTTTTTTCTTCATTATCGGAAGCGTTAAGAAGCAAAGTACCATCAAAAAGACTCGAAATGATATTGTTATCTATTCCGGCTCCATCATCCAGAACATGAATTTCTATAAAGCTTTCATCATTATCAATTGCATTTATATATATGTGAGATGTTGTTTTACCGTGTTTTACAGAATTATCCATAAGATTCAATAATACTTGTTCTATTAACGTTGAATCCATGGGAATAAATATCGGATCTTGCGGACATGTAATACTTACAGATACATCGGGATTGTTCTTTTTAAACTTTTCGGCTGCTTCACTTAAAACTTCCTCAATCAATTCCTCTGTTTTGCTAAGAGTGGATTTACCACTGATTTTTGTAATAGACAAAAGATTTTCTATAATCGTACATAGCCATTCGGCATTTTCTTTTGCATTAGTTAATAATTCTCTTTTCTCGTCTTCTTTTAAGCCTTCATTTTCAAGTACGGTAGATATTGAGCCGCTTATTGCGGTAAGTGGAGTTCTTAGATCATGAGATACTGATCTGAGAAGATTGGCACTTATTTTTTCACGTTCAGACTCTGCTTTGATCTTTTCACGTTCTATGGATATAGCTCCCAGTGTTGATGCGGCAATTCCTACTGCAAGCATCGTTATAAACGTAAGAGGATAACCATATATACTAAAATCCAACTTGAAATATGGATATGTGAATGCCCAGTTAACAGCAAAAACACTTAAAAGCGATGCTAGAAAACCATAAAAATAGCCTTCGGTGTTCAAAGAAATTAAAAGCACTACAAGAATAAAAATTAAAGGCACATGAACGTCGGAGGTTGTTATTTTTTGAAGCAGTAGGCAGATAAGAAAACCAAGCATCATAAAAGCAGAGAAAATAATCCAGCTTTTCGTACTCAATTTAAAATATTTTTTTATTGGTCTGATTTTTTTGCTCATTATACATATCCCTGTTAAAATCTTTACATGTTTTATTATATCAAATATACCGTTAAGAAAGCGTTAAAGAAAAAACTCTGATATTCTAATGTAATATGGAAATAAGTCTACTAAGAGAAAGAGTTTTATGATATAGTATTATTGGATTTTTAGGAAAATTTGGAGAGACTATGAATATATCAAGTGTAATTTCTTTACTTGGTGGTGTTGCTCTTTTCCTTTTTGGTATGGGCCTTATGGGAGATGGACTGAAGCAATGTGCCGGAAATAAAATGGAGCTTATTTTGTTTAAACTCTCAAATACCCCATTAAAAGGTGTGTTGCTTGGAACGGCTGTAACTGCCGTTATTCAATCTTCTGCCGCTACAAGTGTAATGGTTGTTGGTTTTGTTAACTCTGCAATGATGACGCTGAAACAAGCTATTGGTGTTATCCTAGGGTCAATATTTGGCACCAGTATTACCGGCTGGATTATTGCACTTTCAGAACTTGGAAGCAGCAACAGCGGGATAATGAGTTTACTTTCCACAAGTACACTTACAGGATTAATTGCGGTAACGGGTATTATTATAAAAATGACCGCTAAGAAGTCTCAAAGCAAGCATATAAGTAATATTCTTATTGGATTTGCAATACTTATGTATGGGATTTCTTCTATGAGTTCAGCCGTAGCTCCATTAAAAAGCAGTCCTGATTTTATTTCTTTGATGACAAAATTTACAAATCCTGTTCTTGGTCTTTTTACAGGAATTGTAATTACCGCAATTTTACAGAGCGCGTCTTCTGCAGTAGGTCTTCTGCAGACACTGGCATTTACAGGTGTGATAGATTTTTCAATGGCTTTTCCAATACTTCTTGGTATGAATATTGGAGCATCTGTGCCTGTTTTAATGTCATCTGTGGGAGCAAAAGCTGATGCTAGGCGTTCTGCTTTTTCATATCTTGCATTAAGTACATTTGGTTCTGCAGCTGTTGGTATTATTTTTTATGCTTTGGATAAATTTATAGGTTTCGGATTTAAAAATACCATACTTGATGCATTCGACATTGCACTTGTCAACAGTGTATTCAGGTTCGCATCTGTTATTGTTATTTTTCCGCAAATAGGATTGATTGACAAAATATTACGTCATATCATCTCAGATGATGAAGTTGAAGAAGATACGATTGTGCCTCCACTCGAAGAAAGGTTTCTCAGCAACCCGGCAGTTGCTCTGGAGCAGTGCCGGCAGGCTGTTGAAATGATGACTAAAGTAGTTGGCAGAAATATTAATAATGCAATTTCTCTTTTGAACTTTTTTGATGAAGAAGAATATAAAAAAGTTGAGATGAGAGAAGATGCCACTGACAAGTTTGAAGACAAGTTAGGTTCATACCTTGTAAAAATTGCATCTAATGAAATTAATCATAAGCAGTCTAAACAGGCGTCAGAATATCTGCATGCAATAGGGGATCTTGAAAGGATTTCGGACCATGCACTTAATATTGCTGAGTGTGCTAAGGAAATATATGACAAAAAAATAGTTTTTTCTGAGTCGGGTAAAGAGGAACTTGCAATTTTATCATCAGCTCTCAGCGAAGTTATGGGACTTGCGTTTGATTCGTTTATTCACAATTATATCGATGAAGCTTATATGGTTGAACCTCTCGAGGAAACAATCGATGAGCTCTGTGATATAGTGAAGGCAAATCATATTGAAAGACTTAAAAGAGGAATTTGTACTATTGAACACGGATATGTTTTTAATGATTTACTTACCAATGCAGAACGTGTTTCGGATCATTGCTCAAATATGGCTCTTGCAGTAATAGATGTTTGCTCAGAAAATTTTGACGCTCATGAGTACATCAACGAACTTGAGAAAATACGTGATGATACATATATTATGTATTATGAAAGTTATATGAAAAAATATGCAATTAAGGAGTACACCGATGATGACTAATAATAGCGGTATAAATCAGTCTACAAAAAAAGAGTATATTTCATATTGTTTGTTCTTTCTTGGACAAAATCTTTTGTGGGGATATGCAGGATATATAGAGACATTCCTTACAGATATTGGAATAGCTGCAGCTACAGCTGCTGCTATACTTATTGTTCCAAAACTTTGGGATGCAGTTAATGATGTGCTTTTTGGATACATTGTAGACAGACACATGTTCAAAAACGGACAAAAATTCATTCCTTGGGTTAGGATAGGAGTTTCTGCAATCGGCATTACTACGGTCGCATTATTTGCAATACCTGAATCAATGAACCAGACAGGTAAAGTTGTATGGTTTTTGATTGCCTATATATTATTCGATGCTGCGTATACAATTCTTGATACACCGGCTTTTGCAGTTACAACTGTTATGACATCAAATGTCACCGAAAGGACTAAGATTATTGCAGGAGGAAAACTCTGGTCCATGGTCGGTGGGGTTGTTTCAACTGTGCTTATTCCGATGATAAGACCTAAACTTGGATGGTTTACTGCATGTGTAGTATTTGTTGTAGTTTCCGTTGTTCTTATGATACCGATGCTTTTTACTGTTAAAGAGCGTCATACAGAAATTGCATTGGAAAATGAAAATCCGGATTTTAAAGGTATGATAAAGTACCTTAAAAATAATAAGTATCTTATTGTTGTACTGTTTTCTATGCTGCTTCTTGGACTATCCAGCGTTGAACAAAAAATGGCAATATATATGGGTCGTATATGTCTTGGAAGAGAAGATGCTGCAACTTTAATTGCAGCTGGCGTTGCAGTATCTGTAATTGCAGTTTCTGCAGCGGTTCCGGCACTTTCTAAGAAATGGGATAAATTCTATGTACTTTGTGCAGGGTTAATGTTTGCCATTTTAATGGATATTGTCAGCTATTTTGTCGGTTACGGTAATATGGTTGTTTCACTTATCATGATTATGCTTAAGTGTACCGGTCTTGGTTTCTGGCAGGTTATTATATATATGCTGATTGCAGATACGGTTGAATATGGAACCTATAAGTCTAAAACTAGAGCTGCAGGCATTACATTTAGTTTACAGTGTTTTGTTGCAAAATTAAAAAATGCTCTTATCGGATCGATAGTTCTGTTTTCATTATCAGTTACAGGATTTGTTGAAGGTGAAAATGCTGTGCAACCTGCAGGAGTTTCAGACGGAGTTTGGGCACTTTTCAATCTGCTTCCTGCGGCTGGGTTCACTATAGCCCTGATTATTCTTTTATCTTTCTACAAACTTCGTACTAAAGATGTTCAGATTATGTCACAATATAACAATGGTGAAATTGACAAAAATACTGCTGAAGCAGCACTTGCTGAAAAATACGGATGCGCCGGTGATTAATACATGAAAGCTTTAGATTATGATCAGTGGAGCAGAAAGGAAATATATGAATTTTTTAAGGAATCAGATTTCCCTTATTATTCATTGACCTTCAGACAGGACGTTACTAAACTAGTTGACTTTAAGAGAAAATATAAGCTGTCGTTTTACTATGCATTTATCTATCTCATATCAAAGGCTATAAATGATGTTGATGCGTTTAAAGTGTTTGAGGACAATAAAGAATTATATATATGCGATATGAGATATCCGAGTTTTACGGATATTAGAAAAAACACAGATAATTTTTATATTGTTACAATGCAGTCATTGTATGAAGATATTTTTACATTTTGCGCCGAAGCATCAAAATTAAGTAAGGAACAGAAAACTTTTATAGATTTATCTAAAGAGTCGGAATTTAGGATAGATATTTCGTGCGCTCCAACTCTTGATATAACAAGTGCGACAAATGAAAGATTTTTGAAAGATACAATTTCTTCTGTACCTAAAATTATATTTGGAAAATATTCAGATGATGGTGACAGAAAAATTTTGGGGCTTAGTATAGAGGTAAATCACAAATATATCGATGGAATTCATATCGCAAAGTTTGCGGATAAACTTTCTGAACTTATAGAAAATCTCGAGATTTGATGCTTTTGATATCGAGTTATAAAAAAGCTCAGCAGCATAGGTGTTGATTTACACTTATGCTGCTGAGCTTATATCATTATTGGACTTATTTCGAAGTTTTTCTTCTGAGGAATTTTCCGAGTTCAAATACGGGAACAGTAGATAAAGACAATGCTATTGTAATTAAAAGTTCTGTAAATGAGAAAGTGCCGGGCAAAATATCAAATACTGTCTGAAGGCCTGGTGCATAGATGGCAATCAGAGTTAAAATCGTAGTAACAATGAATGCGCCAAAAAGCCACCAGTTGAAATTTTTAAACATATCTTTTGAAAAAATAGATCCGATTCTTGATCGCATATTAATTGCACACATCATCTCAGCAAAGTTAACCGTAAGAAATGCCATTGCCATTGCATTTGCAGTATTTGCACCGTTCTCTATTTTCAAACCTATAAAATATGCAGCCAGTTCAATGATTGCCAGATAAATACCTTGCCAGCCCATATCAAAGCCTGCGCCGTTTGAAAAAATACCATCAGTTGATGCTCTGGGTTTTCTTTTCATCAGATTACCTTCAGCTTTCTCCATTCCGAGAGCAAGTCCGGGCAAAGAGTCAGTAACCATATTTATCCATAAAAGATGAACAGGGGATAGTATTGTAAAATTCATAAGAGATGCTATAAACATTATTATAACTTCACTCATATTTGTAGATAACTGGAATTGAAGAACTTTACATACGTTATCATAAATCTTTCTGCCTTCTTCGACAGCATTGACTATAGTTGCAAAATTATCGTCAGCTAAAACCATGTCAGCAACTGACTTTGTAACATCTGTGCCTGTAATGCCCATGCCGATACCAATATCAGCTGCCTTTATAGATGGAGCATCATTAACACCATCTCCGGTCATTGCAGTTACATAACCTAAGGCTTTCCAGGTGTTAACAATTCTTGTTTTATGTTCAGGCTGAACTCTTGCATATACCGAGTATTTGGGAATTTCAGTTAATAACTCATCATCCGTATATTTATCAAGTTCAGAGCCAAGAATTGCCTCTGAATCATCGTTAATTATTCCAAGATCACGACCTATTGCAACAGCAGTATCCTTGTGATCACCGGTAATCATTATTGGGCGAATACCTGCCTGACGACATTCTTCGATAGCTGCATATACTTCCGGACGGCACGGGTCAATCATTCCGAGGAAACCGATGAAAATAAGATCTTTTTCAACTTCCTCAGCTTCAAACGAAGAGGGGAGCACATCATAGGTTTTGTATGAAGCACCAAGTACTCTTAATGCTCGATCAGCAAAAGCTTTTACCTGTGATATGACAAATTCCTTATATTCGTTATCTATAGGAATTACTTTTCCGTTAGAAAGATAATAGGTGCTTCTATCAAGAAGCTGTTCAACTGCTCCTTTTGTGTATTGAGTATATATATTGCCTGTTTTATGAAGGGTTGACATCATTTTACGCTGAGAATCAAAGGGCGCTTCCATAACACGATCGTTTTCAACGTCTAGAATGTCTTTGTAAAGTCTTAAATCGTGTGCATGATTTACAAGAGCATTTTCAGTAGGCTCACCACTTGCTTCATGCATATTAACATCACGTTTTGAATCAGAGCATAGTGCCATCGCTTTAGCAAGTAAGATAGGATCATTGGTGTATGTATCAACTACAGTCATCCTGTTTTGAGTAAGTGTACCGGTTTTATCAGAACAGATAATCTGAGTACATCCAAGAGTTTCAACAGCTGTCAGTTTTCTTATAAGAGCCTGACGTTTGCTCATTGCAGTAACACCAATTGATAAAATTATTGTAACGACAGCAGGAAGACCTTCCGGAATAGCTGCGACTGCAAGTGCAATTGCAGCAATAAATGTATTAAGAGATGTTTCGCCTAATATTACCCATGAAAATTCCTGACCTGAGAGGAAAACATTTTGTATTACACCGACAAGAAAAACAACGATACAAATACCTATTACAAGTTTTGTAAGGAAATGGCTGAGTTCAGTCATTTTTTTCTGTAGAGGAGTCTGCTCTGCAGCAGTATCTGTAAGAGCATCTGCTATTTTTCCCATTTCGGTATCCATTCCTGTTGCAACAACAACTGCTTTACCACGACCGTATACGATGGTTGAGCCGGAATAGAGCATATTCTTTCTGTCACCGAGAGTGATATCACTTTGATTGTCATTGCAATACAGCACATCAATAATTTTATTAACAGGAACAGATTCGCCGGTCAATGCAGCTTCTTCGGCCTTTATTGAATGTGATTCAATAATGCGGCAGTCTGCAGGGACTGCATCTCCGGCTTCAAGAACGACAATATCTCCTATAACAACATCTTCGCTTTTTATTACATTGATTTTTCCGTCTCTCAATACTTTGCTTGTAGCGGCAGTCATCTGCATCAATGCTTCCATTGCAGCTTCAGATTTACTTTCTTGTATAAGACTCATTACTGTGTTGATAATAACAACAACAAGTATTACAAGAACATCTGCAAAATCTGATATGTTAAAAGTTCCGTGTGATTCGACAACTGTAATGATTGCTTGAATTGCTGCTGCAACAATAAGCATTATAATCATGGGATCTGCAAGAGAGTTTATGAATTTTTTAAAAAGTGATTCTTTTGCTGCTTCTTTGAGTTTGTTTTTGCCATTTCTTTCTAAGCGTATACTGGCTTCGTCAGAACTTAGGCCATCAGTAGATGTGTTAAGTTCATTTAGTACATCTGAAAAATCTTCGAGGTAATGTTTCATATAAGCCTCCCAAAAAAATAAAAAAACAGGTATAGCTTTAAGCTATACCTGAGTCTCACAATTTAAAGCAAACCAGACCTAATAAGTCGAGATTGTTGATTTGCTGCACTACTTAAAGTGTTTGCTACTCCCTACAGATAAAAAAAGAGTGGGGGAAGATGGATTCGAACCATCGAAGGCATCGCCAGCAGATTTACAGTCTGTCCCCTTTGGCCACTCGGGAATTCCCCCATATTAAATTGCTGAGAGCTGGTGGACGGACTCGAACCCCCGACCTGCTGATTACAAATCAGCTGCTCTA